>OCHC01000046.1_pt1 | contig 156586 bp, 133 predicted proteins | sample 1538641 | NCBI WGS metagenome assembly OCHC01 (sample SAMN04571714, study PRJEB22368) | human gut metagenome | biome: human gut; material: stool | host: Homo sapiens | place: Luxembourg | collected 2012-08-17
ACAACATAGAATATTTTTGTTTTTTTGCGCTGTCTACTTGACAGGGGGCGGGTCATTGTGTGCCGTCCTTTTTTATATCCAAAAATTTAGCCGTTCCTCTACATAAAAAGTGCAAAGCAAAAGGGCGACCAAAGGTCGCCCCTACATTAAAATTGCGTATATTAGACTTGCAGAGAAATTTATTCCTCAGGACCCATTACCTTGACCATAACGGCTTTCTGTGCATGAAGTCTGTTTTCAGCTTCCTCGAATATCTCATTTGCGTGAGCCTCGAATACCTTTTCTGTTATCTCCTCCTCACGGTGAGCAGGCAGACAGTGCTGAACCATTGCGTCAGCCTTTGCAACAGCCATGATATCGTCATTTATCTGATAGCCCTTAAATGCGATCTTTCTCTTCTCTGTCTCAGCTTCCTCGCCCATTGAAGTCCAAACGTCTGTGAACAGAACGTCAGCGTCCTTTGCAGCCTCAAGAGGAACGTCTGTCATTGAGAACTTGTCGCCGTAGCCCTTGGCAAATTCAAGAACCTCAGCAGCAGGCTGATAATCCTTAGGGCAAGCGATAGAAACTTCCATGCCTACCTTAAGTCCACCAACGATAAGCGAGTTTGCCATGTTGTTGCCGTCGCCTATGTAGCACATTTTCAGACCCTCGAAGCGTCCCTTGAACTCTCTGATGGTCATAAGGTCAGCAAGCACCTGACAAGGGTGGCAGAAGTCTGTCAGACCGTTTATTACAGGGATAGAGCCATATTTAGCAAGATCCTCAACCTCTTTCTGCTCAAAAGTACGGATCATGATGCCGTCAAGGTAACGTGAAAGAACACGGGCTGTGTCCTGAACAGGCTCGCCTCTGCCTATCTGGAGATCACGGTTTGAAAGGAAAAGTGCCTGACCGCCAAGCTGGTACATACCTGTTTCAAAAGAAACTCTTGTACGGGTAGAGGACTTCTGGAATATCATTCCGAGAGTTTTGCCTTTAAGAATGTGATGCTCGATACCGTTTTTGTTTTCGTATTTGAGCTGGTCTGCAAGATTGAGAATGTCGAGAATTTCCTCCTTGGAAAGGTCGAGCATTTTAAGTAAATGTTTCATAATATTTCCTCCGTATTTTGATTTTTATTTGATATTGCGTATCAAACGGGCAAACACTGTTCGCACCTACACACTTTGTTATTTCTCGTCAAGAACTTTTTTCAGTATAGCAAGTCCCTTGTCTATCTGCTCATATGAGATATTCAGCGGTGGCAAAAATCTCAGCTTGTCCTTTGCTGTGAGAATAAGAAGTCCGTTTTCAAAGCACTTGTTAAGCACATTAGCGGCTTTCTTTGTTTTGAGCCTTACGCCTATCATAAGACCAAGTCCGTCAACGCCTTCAACTTCGTCTATTTCTGCAAGCTTTTCTCTGAAATACTCGCCCTTTTTGCGAACTTCTTCAAGAAACTCAGGCTTTGTCACCTTGTCAAGAACTGCGTTTCCGCCTGCGCAGGAAATAGGATTTCCACCAAACGTTGAGCCGTGTGTACCCTTGCCAAGTACCTCACTGCACTTCTTGTTAGCAAGGCACACGCCTATTGGAACACCGCCTGCAAGACCCTTTGCAAGTGTGGTTATGTCAGGCTTTACGTTGTAAAGCTCAGATGTGAGGAGCTTGCCGGTTCTGCCAACGCCTGTCTGTACTTCGTCGGCAATGGTGAGAATATCCCTCTTTGCACATTCAAGCATGATAGCGTTCACAAAGCTCTGCTGAAGAGGTATAACTCCACCCTCGCCCTGAACAAACTCGAACATTACAGCGCAAACCTTGTTGTCAAGCTTGTTGAGCTTGTCCATAAGATCGTCAATATCATTAGCGATAACATTCTCAAATCCACTAACGAACGGGAAGAAGTAGTTGTGGAAAACCTCCTGACCTGTTGCAGAAAGAGTGCAAAGCGTTCTGCCGTGGAAACTGTTTACAAGGGTGATGATGATATTTCTCTCAGCGTCCTTGCCGTATTTGTCAAAGCTGTATTTTCTTGCAAGCTTGATAGCGCACTCGTTAGCCTCTGCACCAGAGTTGCCGAAGAACATTTTCTCATAGCCTGTTGCCTCGCAAAGTCTTTTTGCAAAGTCAGCCTGTACCTTTGTGTAATAGTAGTTTGAGGTGTGCTGTATCTTGTGTGCCTGATCGCAGATAGCGTTCACCCAATCCTCGTCGCAGTAGCCAAGGCTGTTTGTGCCGATACCGGAGCCGAAGTCGATATACTCTTTTCCGTCCTCGCCCACAGCCGTCTGACCATGACCGCTTTCCATAACAAGACCTATTCTGCCATAGGTCTGCATAACGTGTTCGTTGAACTGTTCTATGGTGTTCATTTTTATCACTCTTTTCAATATGTATTGATATTTTATATAAACTGTGTACCGATACCCTCGTTAGAGAGCAGCTCGATAAGTATCGAGTGCGGTACTCTGCCGTCAATGATAGTGGTCTTTTTAACGCCACGTCTTACGGCTTCAACACAGCAGTCTATCTTTGGTATCATTCCGCCGCTTATGATGCCTTTCTTTTTGAGATAAGGCACATCGCTGACGTTTACCTGTGGGATAAGTGTGGAATCATCGTCCTTGTCCTCCAGCAGACCAACTATATCCGTCATAAGGATAAGCTTTTCCGCTCTCAGGCAGGAGGCTATCCTAGCCGCCGCAGTGTCAGCATTGATATTGTAAGACTGTCCGTCCTCGCCAACGCCAACTGTGGAGATTATAGGAACATAACCGTTGTTAAGTGCGTCAACTATAGGCTTTGTCGTCACCTTTTTGATGTCGCCCACAAAACCAAGGTCAACTTCGCTGTCAAGCTTCTGCGCAAGTATCATCTGTCCGTCACAGCCGCAAAGACCGAGAGCCTTTCCGCCATGAAGCTGCAAAGCGCAAACAAGCTCCTTGTTTACCTTGCCGCAAAGCACCATTTTAACGATATCTATAGTTTCAGCGTCAGTGTATCTCAGACCGTTTATGAACTTGCTTTCAATGCCGACTCTTTTGAGCATTGCATTTATCTCAGGACCACCGCCATGAACAAGAACTACCTTTATGCCTACCTCACTTAGAAGCACGATATCGCTCATAACAGCTTCTTTAAGCTCAGCGTTTGTCATAGCGTTGCCGCCATATTTTACAACAACTATCTTGTCATGGTATTTCTGAATGTGCGGCAGAGCGTCAATAAGTATCTGACTTCTGATTTTATTGCTTATGTCCATTTCTCATTCTTCTTTCCTATACTGATTTTATGTCTTAGCTTCTGTAATCGCCGTTTATCTTAACATAATCATATGTAAGGTCACAGCCCCATGCAGTGGCAGTGCCGTTGCCGTCGCCGATAGAAACGCTTATCGTGATCTCGTCCTCAAGAAGAACGGTCTTAGCAACTTCCTCAGAGAACTCTATGCCTGCACCATTGTGGCAAACGTGTATCTCTCCTGCCTTTGATGACAGTGAAACGTCCACCTTGTTTATGTCAAAATCAGCTTCAGCGTATCCAACAGCACAGAGTATCCTGCCCCAGTTAGCGTCAGCACCGAACATTGCACACTTGAAAAGTGGCGAGCATATAACGCTCTTTGCAACGATTATAGCGGTGTCAAGGTCTTTTGCACCGGTAACAGTACATTCAAGAAGCTTAGTTGCGCCCTCACCGTCCTTTGCGAGCATTTTAGTAATGTTCATCATAACGATATAAAGAGCTTTTTTGAACACCTCGTAGCTCTCACCCTCGGCTGTTATCTCAGGGTTTCCTGCAAGCCCGTTAGCCATAACAGCACAGGTATCATTCGTTGACTGGTCACCGTCAACAGACAGGCAGTTATATGTTATCTTGACGATATCAGTAAGAGCCTTTTTGAGCATTTCGGAGGATACAGCGCAGTCTGTAGTGATAACATTGAGCGTAGTCGCCATGTTAGGGTGTATCATACCACTGCCCTTGCCCATGCCGCCAACGTGGCAGATCTTGCCGTCAAGCTCAAACTCAACAGCCACTTCCTTTTTCACTGTATCAGTAGTCATGATAGCAATAGCGGCTTTTTCGTTGCCCTCATAGGAAAGTCCCTCGTAAAGCTCGTCTATCTTAGCTTCGATAGGCTCGAGAGGGAGTATCTGACCGATAACGCCTGTCTGAGCGATAAGAATTTCCTCAGGCTTAACGCCCATTTTAGCGGCAGTCATCTCGCACATTTTGTAAGCCTTTTCCTCACCATCAGCGTTGCAGGTGTTAGCGTTTTTGGAGTTGAGGATAAAGCCCTTAGCCTTGCCGCCTGTTTTAGCAAGATTTTTCTGAGAAACAGTCACAGGAGCACCCTTGACCTTATTCTGAGTAAAAACGCCGGCGGCAGAGCACATAACGTCAGACTCCACAAGGCAGAGGTCAGGTTTTTTTGTAGGGTTTTCCTTTATGCCGCAATAAAGACCGTTAGCCTTAAAGCCCTTTGCAGCACACACGCCGCCGTCTACATACTTATAGCCGTCGAAATTTTTCTTTGATATCTCTTTCATATTCAAAACTCCTTACAAAATTTTCACACTAATTAGATCAGGACAGATTTTTTCTATTAATTATTTCTGTAGGGGCGAACAGCGTTCGCCCGCTTATTTTTTCCGCACTTTTATATTCGCACTCATTGGTCGGGGATTGCTCTCCTTTGTGGGGGAGCTTATTGTCGCCGTTGGCGAGTCATTTGAAGACGCTTCGCTGTTCAAATGACAAAAGCGGCGGAGTTTTGTTGGTTTTTAGGCTTGGTTGAGAAATTTTACTTCGGTTTGTTTTATTTTTTTGTCCGCCGCTTTTTTTAGACCGTACTTTTGTGGAGGGGGCTCTGCCCCCTGTTGGGTTAGATTTTGCTTTTGGCTTTATTTTGCCCCCGCTGGGGCTGCTTGCCCCCGTCCCTCGGCAGGGCTAACGCCGCCCTGCACCGGCGATTTTTTGTGCGGTGCTTTTGGTTTGTTTTTTGCTTTTTTGTTATTCCAACCCCGTTGCTTCGTTTATCCCCAACATTATATTCATATTCTGTATTGCTGCGCCGCTTGCACCTTTTCCAAGGTTATCAAATCTCGACATAAGCAATATCTGATCCTCATTTCCGCAGACGAATATCTGCATATTATTTGTTCCTGCCAATGTATTCGCTGCGATAAATCCGTCAGGAAGCGTTTCCGTTCCGCCAAGCTCCATTACCTTAACGAAATGCTGACCAAGATAATGCTCCGCCATTATTTCATGGATATTCTCAGGTGTATACTTCTTTGTCAAACATCTTGTCACCAGCGGCACAGAAACAACCATACCATTATAATAGTCGTCCACTATCGGATTGAACATAGGCTTATATTTAAGTCCGCACACCGCCTGCATTTCAGGGATATGCTTGTGCTTCTGCCCAAGTGCATACTGACGTGGAGAATACATTTCCTTTGTTTTATTTTCGCTCTCCATAGCGGCTATCATTTTCTTTCCGCCGCCGCTGTAGCCTGAAACTGCATGGCAGGTAACAGGATAATCCTCAGGAAGCACTCCTGCCTTTACGAGAGGATAAACAAGGCTTATAAAGCCGCTTGCATAACAGCCTGGGTTTGCAACTCTTTTTGAATTGTGGATATTCTCTCTATGCTTTTCAGAAAGCTCAGGGAAGCCGTAATCCCAAGCAGGGTTTGTTCTATGGGCGGTAGAAGCGTCGATTATCCTGACGTCAGGGTTTGTGCAAAGTGAAGCCGCCTCTATTGCCGCTGCGTCAGGCAGGCAGAGAAAAGTGATATCCGATGAGTTTATCATCTTTGCTCTCTCGTTCACGTCCTTGCGCTTTTCCTCGTCAATGAGCATTATCTCAACGTCATTTCTGTTCTGAAAACGCTCATATATCTGAAGTCCCGTTGTTCCTTCTTTGCCGTCAATAAAAACTCTTGTTTTCATTTTCTTCATATCCTTTTATAAAACTTTATGATTTTGTCTGTCAATAATCTGTATGCTCATGCAAATGCAAACTTTTGTAGGGGCGAACAGTGTTCGCCCGTTTGGCTGACAGCTCTTTAGCCGTCTGCATACTTTTAATTATCGTCCAAAATGTTCTTGTATTCAGGTTCTTTTTTCAGCTTTTTACGCTTTTTATCTTCCTTTGCGGCGTTTATTGCGTCCTTATCCGCAAAGCAGTTCCCAAGACCTGCGGCAAAGCCTGCGGTCAACACAGTGAGTACGATAAAGTTCGGCACTACCGACCTTGCTTCCTCCACAAAGATATATTCTATCACCGAAACCGCTATCATCACAGGCGCAACATACCATTTCAAGCCGTAGTTCTTAGCGTGTCGGTAGCAAGCCCACCATGTACACACAGGGTACACCACTGTAAATCCCACCGCAAACAGCGGATATATCACAAAAAGCTTGGCCGTAAAAAGCCACATTATAACTGTCGCAAGCTCCCACAGCACAAGATATAGCAGTGCCGCCTTAACAGGGGAGCGGTGTTTATCAAAGCTTATTTCTGACATATTCTATCTGAGCTTTTACAGACTCAGGCGCAGGACCGCCTGCCGCTTTTCTCTGCATTACGCAGGTGTCAAGGCTGATAGCGTCATAAACGTCCTTGTCAAAGTTGTCAGTGAGCTTCTTGTACTCCTCCAATGGGAGAGTTTCAAGTGTACAGCCCTTTTCAATGCAGGTGTGAACGAGAGTGCCCGTTATCTTGTAAGCGTCCCTGAAAGGCATACCCTTTTTAACAAGATAGTCAGCGCAGTCAGTAGCATTGATAAAGCCCTTGGCTGCGGCGTTTCTCATGTTCTCAGGGATAACTCTCATTGTAGCGAGCATTGGATCGAAAGTTTTAAGACAAAGCTTAACAGTGTCAATAGCGTCAAAGATAGCTTCCTTGTCCTCCTGCATATCCTTGTTGTATGCAAGTGGCAGACCCTTCATCATAACGAGCAGTGTGTTAAGGTCGCCGTAAACTCTGCCTGTCTTTCCTCTTATAAGCTCAGTAACATCAGGGTTTTTCTTCTGTGGCATGATAGACGAGCCTGTTGCATAAGCGTCATCAAGCTCGATGAATTTGAACTCCCATGAGCACCAAAGGATTATCTCCTCAGAAAATCTTGAAAGGTGCATCATAAGCAGTGAGATAGCTGAGCAAAGCTCGATGCAGAAATCTCTGTCTGAAACGCCGTCAAGTGAGTTCTGTGTTATCTCGTCAAAGCCAAGCAGATCGCACACTCTTTGTCTGTTTATAGGGTAAGTTGTAGATGCAAGAGCACCGCTTCCCAAAGGCATGATGTTTGTTCTCTTGTAGCTGTCCTCAAGTCTTGAAATATCTCTCAGAAGCATATTTGCATACGCCATAAGGTGGTGAGCAAATGTGATAGGCTGTGCCCTCTGAAGATGAGTATATCCCGGCATAACAGTTGTGAGATTTTTCTCTGCAATGTCAAGGATAGTGTGCTCAAGCTTTTTCACAAGCTCGATTATCTCTTTTGTTTCGGCTCTGAGTATCATTCTCACGTCAAGTGCCACCTGATCGTTTCTTGATCTTGCCGTGTGAAGTCTTTTGCCTGTGTCGCCAAGCCTTTTGGTAAGCTCAGCCTCAACAAACATATGAACGTCCTCTGCAGTAGGGTCGAACTGTAATTTTCCCTCGTCGATATCCGCAAGAATACCCTTAAGTCCCTGGACTATTTTTTCGCTTTCGTGCTTTTCGATTATACCGCACTCGCCCAGCATTGTGGCGTGCGCCATAGAACCCTCTATATCATAGCGGTACATTCTTGCGTCAAAGGAAATAGATGAATTGAAATCATTGACTCTTTCGTCAACTTCCTTTGTAAATCTTCCTGCCCACATTTTTCCTGCCATTTTAAAACCGTCCTTTATGTTTATTTCAAGTTATCAAATATAAAAAATGTATGGGCAAAATGACCCCAAAGGATCATCCTGCCCCAATACATTTCAATAAGTGCGGATCAAATTTCCTTTTCGTGCTGTTCAAGCAGCTTCTGGATATCCACGCCGTTGATCTTCAGACCGTCTATCTTGCAATCGTTTATCTCAACGTTTGTAAGGTCACAGTGAATGAACTGTGAGTTCTTAAGATCAGGATTTTTAAACTCAACATTGTTCATGATAGAGCAGCCAAATCTCGAGTTGCTGAGATTTACGCCCAAGAACTTTGTGTTTACCATATACATATCTGCAAAGTCGCTTTCTTTCATGCTGACGTTGTTGAAATGTGTCTCGTCCATATTAACGTCATCGAAAACGGCTTCCTTAAGATTTACGTTCGAGAACTTTGCTCCGCCGAGGTTTACGTCCTCAAAAGAGGAGTTCGGCAGGCTGTCATAAGAGATCTCGACCTTCTTGTCTATTGCAGGCTCAAAAATGCTGTTGTTATCTGACATATCAAAACCTCCGTGAAAAATATTATACAAACTTTTTAAGGCTATACACCTTTATGCTCTGTTGACCAGAGCGACGCTATTAGTCTTTCTTAGCGTTTCTCTTCTGCTCGAGCTTAGCTCTTACCTTGATAGGCAGACCGAAGAGATTGATGAATCCTGCTGAATCAGCCTGATTGTAAACATTGTCCTCATCAAATGTAGCAACTTCTTCATCATAAAGTGTGTATGGAGATGTTACACCTGCGTTTATCATGTTGCCCTTGTAAAGCTTGAGCTTAACATCGCCTGTAACAGTCTTCTGTGTTTCTGTAACAAATGCGCTCATAGCCTCACGGAGAGGAGTGAACCACTGACCATTGTAAACAATGTCAGCAAACTTGATTGAAAGATACTGCTTAACTCTTGCAGTTTCCTTGTCAAGTGTGATAGTTTCAAGAACTTCATGAGCCTTGTAAAGGATAGCTCCGCCTGGAGTTTCATAAACGCCTCTTGACTTCATACCAACAAGTCTGTTCTCAACAAGGTCAGCAAGACCGATACCGTTTGCACCGCCAAGCTCGTTAAGCTTTGTAACAAGCTCCTTGCCGTTCATCTCAACGCCGTCAACTGCTGTTGGGATACCCTTTTCAAAGTGGATAGTTACATAAGTTGGCTTGTCAGGAGCCATGATAGGTGAAACGCCCATTTCAAGGAAGCCCGGCTTCTCATACTGTGGCTCGTTTGCAGGATCTTCAAGATCCAGACCTTCGTGTGAAAGGTGCCAAAGGTTCTTGTCCTTTGAGTAGTTTGTTTCTCTGTTTATCTTCAGAGGAATGTTGTGTGCCTCAGCATACTCGATCTCCTGCTCTCTTGACTTAAGATCCCAGATTCTCCAAGGAGCGATTATCTGCATATCAGGAGCGAAAGCCTTGATAGCAAGCTCAAATCTAACCTGATCGTTGCCCTTACCTGTGCAGCCGTGGCATATAGCGTCAGCACCCTCTTTGATAGCGATCTCAGCTATTCTCTTTGCAATGATCGGACGAGCAAATGAAGTGCCGAGGAGGTACTGGTTCTCATAAACAGCGCCAGCCTGTACTGTTGGATATACATAATCCTCGATGAACTCTTCTGTAAGATCCTCGATATAGAGCTTAGAAGCGCCTGTCTTGATAGCCTTTTCCTCAAGACCGTCAAGCTCTGTGCCCTGACCAACGTTTCCTGAAACAGCGATTACTTCGCAGTTGTTGTAGTTTTCCTTGAGCCACGGAATGATGATAGATGTATCAAGTCCGCCGGAATAAGCAAGGACAACCTTTTTGATCTCTTTTGCCATAACAAAATTCCTCCATTGTATGTAGTAAGTATGTTTGTATAATATTTTTACGGCTTTCATGCCGATAAAATTATTATACACCTTTATACAGCATTGTCAAGTGCTTTTGCATAAAAATTTTATATTTATACACATTTTAAGGCTTTTTAATGTATATATTTAGACAATATACAATTTATTCTGTATAAATTTCAAAAGATATACATATCAAGTATTGTAACGGCATAAAATAAAACAGCTAAACCAAAAACACAAAAACAGCTTTACAAATACTTAATTCAATTATATCACTATTTTTCAAAAAAAGCAACACAAAAAAGCCCTGTTTTAACGATTTTTGTACAATATTTCAGGGTTTTCAAGGGGTTGCAATTTCATAAGAAATGATATATAATATACTCAGACGTTTTCTATACGATATTGGTGTACAATAAGTATGATAAGTCTGACATAATACTGAAAGGCGGTAATAAAAATGAGCAGTTTCAACGGTTTCAAAGAGGTAACAGAAAAGCTTGACGCTATTGACTTCAATCCATACAAAAAGATAGGCAAGGAGTGGTTTCTTGTAACAGCAGGCGACAAGAGTGGCTGGAACACAATGACAGCTTCATGGGGCTTTGCAGGCGTTATGTGGGGAAAGAACACCTTCACCACAGTTATAAGACCACAGAGATATACAAAGGAATTTATCGACAAGGCAGAATATTTCACCATAAGCTTTTTCAAAGAGGACTATAAAAAGGCACTTTCATTCTGTGGCTCACATAGCGGACGTGACTGCGACAAGGCAAAGGAAACAGGTCTGACCCCTGTGTTCGTGTCTGAAAACGGCGTGGAGGTAACAGCTTTTGCGGAAGCTGATATGGTGCTTGTATGCAAAAAGGCTTATGTTCAGGAGATGAAGCCTGAGTGCTTTGTTGATACTGAAAACGATGAGAAATGGTATTCTGACAAGGATTATCACTATCAGTATATCGGCGAGATAGTAAAGGCATTTGTCAAGGAATAATCTAAGCATATCTGCAAAGGATAGGTAGTAATGGTACGTCTTAATGATGATAAAGAAATGGTAAAGAGCATAAAAGAGGGGCTTAAACGCACAGGTGGCTATTGTCCGTGCAGGATACAGCGCACAGAGGAAAACAAGTGTATGTGCAAAGAGTTCCGTGAGCAGATAGCCGACCCGAATTTTGAGGGCTTCTGCCATTGTATGCTCTATTACAAAAGCAAGGACTAGAAAAGGAGCTGTGAAAAATGTCTGTAAAGGTCATAACAAAGGATAATTTTGAAAACGAAGTAATGCACTCGGAAAAGCCTGTCCTGCTTGACTTCTGGGCAGCATGGTGCGGTCCGTGCAAAATGCTTTCACCGCTGGTGGATAAGTATTCTGAGGAGGACAGTTCTGTAAAGGTGGGGAAGGTCAACGTTGATGAGGAAAACGAGCTTGCATCCGCTTTCGGTATCTCGAGCATACCTGCCCTTTTTGTTGTGAAACATGGCAAGGTAGTTGCTTCAACTGTCGGCTATATGCCTGAGGAGGAGCTCAAATCTTTTGTGGCTTCGGCAAAGGCGAAGTAAAACAGTTTATCATAACCTAACAAAGTGTATGGGCGACCTGTGGTCGCCCATTTCTTTTGTCGTATCGTAATTGGGCTATGAACATCTTCTGCATTTTGTCACTAGGGCAAAATAAAAGCCCTGCAAAATGCAGAGCTTTTAAATATGTTGCTTTAGGTATTATCTGTAAAAAATGCCAAGCTTCGATATCCTATCTCTCCTCACGGAAATAATTTATACCGCAGGATTGTGGCTGTGAACGCTCTCTTGATTTTTTCACTGAAGTGATGATAAGAACAAGAGCCGTTACAAGATATGGGAGCATATCAAAGAATGACTCAGGAACAGTGAAGCCGAGGTTTTTCGGGAAGTAGTATTTCAGCACCATGAATGCACCGAAAATATACGCTCCGTAAATAGCCCTTGCAGGATTCCATACAGCGAAGATAACAAGCGCTACAGCTATCCAGCCAAGACCGTTCACGCTGTTTGCCATCCAAACACCGCCGTTTATTACCATTGAGCAGAACGCTCCGCCTATTCCGCATATTCCTCCGCCGATAAGAACGTTTATGTATTTGTATTTCACAACGCTTATTCCCACAGCGTCCGCAACAGCAGGATTCTCACCGATAGTTCTAAGGTTAAGACCCACCTTAGTCTTTTTCAGATAGATAAACATTATCACAGCGATAACAATGCTCAGATATGTGAAAATGTTCTGTGAGAAAAGCACATCTCCAAGAACAGGTATCTTGCTGAGAAGCGGTATGTCAATGTTTTTCAGACTGCTCATCACTCCGTCAGGAAGCTTGAGATTTCCTGTAGGTGAAGCGGATATCATCTGCTCGCCTATGAAGTTTGAAAGTCCAGTGCCGAATATAGTCAGTGTAAGACCTGTTACGTTTTGGTTCGCCATCATTGTTATGGTAAGAAAAGCATAGATAAGCGAAACCAGCGCACCCATAAGAAATGCCGCAAGTATGGAAAGCCAAAGGCTTCCTGTCTTGTATGCTACCATAAAGCCTGCGCAAGCGCCCATTGCCATTGTTCCCTCAACGCCAAGGTTAAGGTGTCCCGCCTTTTCGTTCTGTATCTCTCCTACTGTGCCGAAAAGCAGAGGAGTACCCATATATACCGCATGGGCAAGGAATGAAATAAGTCTAGTCATTTTTCCTGCCTCCTCTTGTTACAAATCTGTATCTGATGAAGAACTCACAGCCAAGCACGAAGAACAGGATTATTCCCTGCAAAACGTCCGAGCAGTAAGGTGAAAGAACAAATTCAGACGATACCACAGTGCTGCCCTTTTCAAGGACTGCGAATAAGAATGACACCACAAGTATGCCGAATGGATTGAGGTTTGCAAGCCATGCAACTATGATAGCCGTGAAGCCTACTCCGCCTGCAACAGATGTTGAAAGTGTGTGTTCTGTTCCGCAAGCCTGCACCATTCCTGCGATACCGCAGATAGCACCGCTCAAAAACATCGTTCTTATCATTATCTTGCTAGGGCTCATGCCTGCATATCTTGCAGTTGCATGGCTGTCTGATACTATAGTTATCTCGTAGCCCTGCTTTGTGTATTTAAGATAGATAAATACCAATACCACAAGCACCAGACCTATCACCCAGCCTATCTGCACACCGCCTAGCGAGTCAAGCCATGCGTTAAGGTCAAATCTTGCTATCTTAGGATATCCCTTTGACTCAGGATCCTGCCATGCGCCCTTTGTGAGCCAATCTATAACGTAAAGTGCGATATAGTTGAGCATAAGGGTGAGCAAAGTTTCGTTTGTGTCGAACTTTGCCTTGAAAAATGCAGGGATAATGCCGTACAGTCCTCCGCCTATCATCGCCGCAACGAACATCACAATGAAAAGCAGATAGTGAGGCATATCGTAATGATAAAGAGCGAAGTATGAAGCGAAAACTCCGCCCATTATTATCTGACCCTCTGCACCGATATTCCAAAACTTCATCTTAAACGCAAGCGTAATGCCAAGAGAAGATATAAGAAGCGGTATCATTATCTTTATTGTCTCTTTGAACGGCATAAAAGGGCTTGCGGCGTTCTTGCCGATAAAAGCACCCTTTACCATTTTCGCATAGTATGAAAACGGATCTTTGCCAAGAATAAGAATGAATATTCCGCCTGCACAAATAGCCAGAAGCACCGACAGAAGCCTTATGATAAGCTTTTGCTTGTTTGAGCGTTCAGCACGCTTGGCTATTCTTATAAGAGGCTCTTTTTTTATAATATCAGCCAATGCCCAGCACCTCCTCCATTGTCGAGCCTGTCATCATCATGCCCACCTGTTCCTTTGTGACCGTCTTTGCATCACAAATACCTGTTATCTTGCCGTGACAAAGCACCATTATCCTGTCGCAAAGCTCTAGAAGAACGTCAAGGTCCTCGCCTATGAAAAGCACAGCCGTGTTCTTTTTCTTCTGCTCGTTAAGAAGCGAGTATATAAGATATGATGAGTTGATGTCAAGTCCACGAACAGGATATGCGGTTATGAGCAGGTCAGGCTCACTGTGTATCTCTCGTCCAAGCAGGACCTTCTGAACGTTTCCGCCCGAGAGCATTCTTACAGGAAGCTCCGTTGACGGAGTTTTTATTTCAAGCTTTTCTATAAGCTCCTTTGAAAGCGCCTTAGCAGGCTTTCTGTCCACAAAGCAAAGCTTGCCCTGCTTGTATGTTTTAAGAAGCATATTGTCCGTCATACCCACCGAAGCGATAAGACCCATTCCAAGTCTGTCCTCAGGGATAAAGCTCATGCTTATGCCGAGATTTATTATCTCCTTAGGTGTCTTGCCTATGATGTTCTCCTTGTTGTAAAGCACTGCGCCCTTTTCTATCTTCTGAAGTCCTGCGATAGTCTCGCAAAGCTCTTTCTGACCGCTTCCTGCAATGCCTGCCACACCAAGTATCTCGCCCCTGTTTATAACAAAGCTTACGTCATCGAGAGCAATGCTTCCCTCAGAGTTCTTTACCGTCAGATCGACTACGTTAAGTATCGGCTTTACGTTCACAGGTTCAGGTCTTTCTATTGAAAGCTCCACCGCCTTGCCCACCATAAGCTCAGTGAGCTGCTTTTCACTGCTCTCTGCTGTGTTTACAGTTTCAACGCTCTTGCCCTTTCGCAGTATGGTCACTCTGTCAGATATATCCATTACCTCGCCTAACTTGTGGGTGATGATAATGATAGCACAGCCCTGAGCTTTCATTTTTCTCAGGATATTAAAAAGCTTTTCAGTTTCCTGCGGAGTAAGAACCGCCGTAGGCTCGTCAAGAATAAGTATTTTAGCACCCCTGTAAAGCACTTTCAGTATCTCAACTGTCTGCTTTTCGCTGACGGACATATTGTATACCTTTTTGTCAGGGTCAACTTCAAGACCAAGCTGTTCAGATATCTTTTTTATCTCATCTCTTACAGCACCCTTGCTTTTAAGCTTGCCCTTTGTGCCTGCCACAATGTTGTCTGCGGCGGAGAACACCTCCACAAGCTTGAAGTGCTGATGTATCATGCCTATGCCAAGTTCGATAGAATCCATAGGTGAATTTATCGCCTCAGGCTTGCCGGCAATGTAGATATTGCCCTTGTCAGGGTGATAGATACCCGAAAGCATATTCATCAACGTGGTCTTTCCTGATCCGTTTTCGCCCAGCAGTGCAAGTATCTCACCGTATTTTACTTCAAGATCAATGCCGTCGTTTGCAACCACGCTGCCGAAAACTTTTGTTATACCGCTGCATTTTACAGCGATCTCAGCAGATATTTCTTCACTCATACTTTCAGCTCCTTTTTATGAACTTCCTTAGATTTGCTAATGTCATCAGAAACCGACAGCAGAATTACCTGCTGCCGTATGCTCATATCATTAACAAAACAGGCGGCAACCTGCACCGCCCGTATAAATGTTTTGTTAAGCTGTTAAGCCTTATTACTTGACCTCAACGTTCTTGAAGTACCAGTTGATTCCGCCTGTGATAGTAGCGTCGTCAAGAGTTTTGCCCTCTTCGCCAACTGTTTTGCCGTCGTTTGTTTCGATAACGCCGTCAAATACGTTGAATGAGCCGTCCTCAAGCTTAGCCTTAGCCTCGTCAACAGCCTTCTGCATATCCTCTGTGCAGAGATCCTTGTTCAGAGGAGCGATGTCTACAAGACCGTCAGCCATGCCGCCGTAGTAGTTCTCACACTTCCAGTTGCCATCTACGATCTGCTTTACCTGATATGTGTAGTATGCAGACCAGTTCCAAAGAGTTGAAGTAAGTGTAGCCTTAGGAGCGTCCTTAGACATATCTGTGTTGTAGCCTACGCCCCACTTGCCTGCGCTTTCAGCCTCGAGCTGTGGGTTAGGTGTGTCGCAGTGCTGAGCGATAACGTCGCAGCCCTCAGAAAGAAGAGCCTTTGCAGCGTTTGTTTCCTCTGTTGGTGAGTACCAGCTGTTTGTTACCTTTACATAAACCTTAGCGTCAGGATTTACAGAATAAACGCCCATTGCGAAAGCGTCGATACCGCCTGTGCACTCAGAGTTCTCGCTGCCCATAGCGGAAACGTAACCGATAAGATTTGACTCTGTCTTCATACCTGCAACGATACCGGTGAGATATCTTGCCTGATAAATTCTTCCGAAGTAGTTGTTAAGGTTCTTGCCGTTGTTCTTGTAGCCTGTGCCGTGGCAGAAATAAACGTCAGGATATTCCTCAGCGAGGGATTCCATTTTGTCCATATAGCCCCAGCTTGTGCCGAAGATGATGTTGCAGCCTTCCTCGATGCACTCACGGATAGCTGTTTCTGTAGCAGCAGGGTCGCTGTCTGATACGTTGTTTTTTCTAACGATCTGATCGTCTTTAAGTCCAAGCTCCTTCTGCATACCAACGATACCCTGATCGTGAGCATATGTGTAGCCTGAACCGTCGGCAGGGTTGCCGATGTGTATAACACCGATCTTTACAGTGTCATAGCTGAGAGTTGCCGTCTGATTGTCAGCCGACTTCTGTGATGCTTCGTCCTTAGCAGATGTACAAGCTGTAAGAGCTGTTACAGCAAGAGCCGCAGAAAGAACGAGCGCAAGAATACGTCTTACCTTCATGTTTGACCTTCCTCCATAAAATGTTTATTGGTAACGCCTTGTGCGTTAGTCCCTGAAAGTGATAGTGCCGTTGTCCATAGAGTCAACGATAGCAAGAGATTCGAGCTTTACACCCATGTCACGGATAGTCTTTCCGCCAACCTGGAAGCCCTTTTCGATAACGATACCTGCTCCCGCAAGCTCAGCCCCGGACTGCTTTACAATATCTATAAGCCCCATAAGAGCACATCCGTTAGCAAGAAAATCGTCTATAATAAGCACCTTGTCACCCTTGCCGAGATATTTTTCAGATACCATTACGTCATATGTAACGCCCTTTGTGTAGGACTTTACTTGAGTAACGAACATTTCGCCGTCAAGATTTTTGCTGAGAGTTTTCTTTGCAAAAATAACAGGGCAGTTGTTAAAATGCTGTGCCGCAATGCAGGCAATGCCAATACCGGATGACTCGATAGTGAGTATCTTGTTTACGCCTGTTCCTGCGAATCTCTTTGCAAACTCCTCACCAATATCGTTGAAAAGCTTGACGTCCATTTGGTGGTTAAGGAATTTATCGACTTTGAGAACGTTTCCTTCCTTTACTACTCCGTCCTTAAGAATACGCTGTTTTAAAATTTCCATGATTTTTTCCTCACGATACAAAAAATAGTTAAATATATTATTTTACATCAAAAAACAACTATATAAGAAAATTATACTACACTTTCGACGATTATTCAATTGCTATGACACGTTAAAAGTTTAACATTCTATTAATTTTCAACGTTCTTCTCTATATTGTGCAATAAAAAAATCCGCCTGAGATCTCAGACGGATAAAAGCTTTATTTTTCTTTTACTTTTCTTGAAGCTATCTTAGCCGTGTTCGGCATACAGAGCATAGCAGCGGAGCTTTCGTAAATTGTGACATATATAGGAGAGTTCGTCAAATTGCAGAAAATAAGGTTTTTCGTGTCACAGTCATAAAACTCCATAAGCTCGCTGTCAATATAATATCTCCCCAGCGTATCCCATAAATCCAGCTTTTCCTTGCTTTCCGCAAGCCCCACAGAATCAATGACCAGCCCAACGGTCACATATGCAAAAACAGGCACTACCATATCTTCTTTTTTGTAGAACATCTTGTTTCCATGTGGGTCAGTGCCGTAATAGCATATAACAAGAGTATCTTCAGGTAACTCATTTGCAACGTCAGCCTGTTCATTATCACAAAGCCTCTGGCAGATCGTGAAAAATTTATCAAGCTGTGCCATGAGTTTTTCTCTCTGCATTTTAGCTGTTTCAGCAAGCTCACTGCTTCCTGTTTTTTGTGCGGCATTTTCAGCGATATCGCAGTCAAAATAATCGCTTGGCGTTTTAAGCTCATAAACGTTGTTTATTGTTTTGGCAAAAAGCTTTCCGTCCTCGGAGTATACCGAGGTCACAGGAGAACTGCGTATGAATTTTCCGTCAGGGAACTTTTGACTGCCATATACAAGACCTTGAACGCAGTAAAACACTGTGTCGTCCGTGATAGGGTCAGGGAAACAGCTTTGAGCCGTGTTTGGATATGAAAAAAGCGAATTTTTCAAATTTCTTATTGCCACACGCCACTTGTCAAGATACATTTTTTCTCCCTCGCTTTCAGCATTCATACCTATATAATATCAGATAGTGTATATTTTGTCAATAAAGCTGACAGCTTAATAAGAGAAAAAAAGTCCCCGCTTATCCCAGAGGACTTTTTCAGATCATTTCGTTCGGCTAAAATATTTTTCGTTTGCACTGCCTGAAATATTGATCTTTAAAAGATTGTTCGTTCTCAGACGTACCAGCTCATCTATATACGGCTTCATAACAAAGTCTGAAACTCTGTTCTTCAATTTTGTCATGCCTTTAAGTACGCTATGAGCCTGAGTTATAGCAATAACGGGGAGCCTTCTCTCATCAATGTCAAGAGGAAATTCATCGTCCTTGGAAATAAGCTGTATGTCAAAATAAATAAGGTCGATATCCTCGTTAAGAAGAAGCTTTTTTCCACCCTGAATGGTTTCTGCAGTGAAAACAGTGTTTTCCTGAGAAAGTATCTCTTCGAGCTGACAGCGTGTGTCGCTGTTGTTGCTGACGATAAGGATCTTGTGCTTTCGGTCTATTTCATCTTGGATATAGTTCTTATATTCGTTTATGCGTTTATCCGTCAGCACCATGTCGGTCACGTCCGTGAAATACGCTATAAGCACAGAGCTTACACCTGTTTCGCTGACAAATCGTAAATGCGTCTTGAACCAGTGCTTCTTGCCGTTTATCTCGTGCATACTAAGAACACATTCTGCTCTGTCCTTGCTCTCTATTGCCTTGTTTACAGAGCTTGTGAATTTCTCTTTGCATTCGCTGTCAATGCAGTTCTTGACATTGAGTTTGCCGTAAATACTGCTGCCATAGCCGTATTTTTGTGAAAATGCCTTGTTTGAACATACCATTACCACTGTGCCGTTCGGAAAACATTCATATATCGTAGCAGGCTGGTCGATGCTGTCGATATATGTCAGCAATCCTCCGCCCTTGCCCCACAGCAGGTCGTTTACTGACGTCCCGTTCTCAGGCACAGGCTGTTCCTCCTGATCTGAAATAAGCTTTTCATAGTCTGCCGCAGGCAAAGGCTTTGAATAATAGAAACCCTGAATGTAGTCACAGCCTACGCTTTTCAGAAATTCTACCTGCTCCGCTCTGTCAACGCCCTCTGCGATAACAGGGATATTGAGCCATTTGGCCATTCTGATAACAGAAGAAATTATAGTTTCTGCACGGCCGTCATACTTTGCCTTGAACATGAACATCATGTCCATTTTTAGCATATCCACCTGAACATCTTTGAGTACGTTCAGGGAAGAATAGCCGCTGCCAAAATCGTCCATGAGGATAGTAAAGCCATTATTTCTGAGCTGGCTAGTGATATCATCTATCATTACATTGTCGTCAGTATAAACGCTTTCCGTTATCTCGATGTTGAAATACTTAGGGTCAACGTCATACTTTTTCGTAAGTTCGATTATTATTTTTGAAAGATTAGGGTTATAAAGATTGACCCTTGAAACGTTTACAGACACAGGGAAGAGCGGAACTCCCTTGTCTTTCCATTCCTTGAGCTGTTTGCAAACGCATTCCCATATGTAGAAATCAAGCTTTGAGATAAAGCCGTTCTTCTCAAATATCGGGATAAACACACCAGGTGAGATAAATCCCTTGGTAGGGTGTATCCACCTTGCAAGAGCCTCCGCCCCCACAGGCTTGTTTGTCTTTACATCATACTTAGGCTGATAGTAAGGCACAAACTCGTGGTTTTCAAGAGCGTCGCTCATTTCATTTATTATATTCTGCTCATTTTCGATAGAAAGCCGCATTTTGTCATCATAAAAAGCATAGCTTTTCATATAATGCCCTTTTACAGTTTTAGCGGCAAGAGCGGCACGGTCGCACATGAAGGATATTGGCAGGCTTCTGTCAGTCACCACATAAACGCCGTAAACGATCATGATGTTATAGCTTGCGGACAGTTTTTTCATGTCTTCAACAGCCTGCTCTATCTGCTTTACTGTTTCTTCCTTGCCCTGATAAGGGGTGAAGATACCGAAAACGTCAGCGTCTATCCTACCGAAGGTACAGCATTCCGTTGTTTTTGCAAAATCTCTTATACGTTTTGCAACATGCTTTAGCAGTCTGTCTCCGTACGCAGTGCCGAAAAATGAATTTATAAGCTTGAAACGGTCGATATCTAGTCTTAGAAAAGCGAACTGCTTGTCAGGATTAGCCTTAAGAAGTGCCTTTGATGCACTGAAAAATTTATTCTTTGAATATATCTCCGTAAGAGGGTCGTAGTTCATAACGTTATTAAGCTCTTTGAGCAGCGATACCTGACTTCTTGCGATAACGTTTTTGAGCCTTAGCTTTATAATCTCAGCGTCATAAGGCTTTGGAACAAAGTCCCACGCTCCGCTTTCAAGCAACTTCTTTTCAGTGTCTCTGTCTGATTTTTCTGTTAGTATAATAACAGGTATCTGAGATAAGGTCTTATCCTGCTTTATTTTATTCATGAACTCATATCCGTCCATTTCGGGCATTATGATATCCAGTATTATAGCGTCAACTTTTTTATCCTGTCTTTTTAGCTTTGTAAGAGCCTGTATGCCATTTTCTGCTTGGATCACAGTATAGTCAGAATGTAGTATGTCGCAAAGTATAGATCGGTTCGTTGTGCTGTCGTCAACGACAAGCACGGTTTTCTGTATGTCCATTTGCAGCTCCCTTCTGTCATATGGCAGTTTAATATAACGTCTTCATATCATAAGTATACAACATGTCGGTAGGATTTTCAACATTTTTTATCAGTGCTTGCAGACTTTTTGGATTATTCGTTATAAATAGCTATTTTTGATTATCCAAAATACAAATAATTTGGTACTGTTTGCACAAGCCGTACTATTTATTATGACAAAGCTTTTCCGTTTTTGATATCATCACAAGCAGAAGTATGAAGAAAAATGCAAGATAAACGGGCATGAGCTTAAGACTCACATGGTTTGCGATAAGTCCGAAAACAGGTGGCATGAAGGTCGCCACTGCAGGGAAGAGCTAAATCAGCCCTGCCCGAAATCAAATCTCTTGTAAAGCTTTTGTATCTTAGAAGCGATGACGATAGGCGGATAACCACCGCTTATGACATAGTGTGAGTGAGCAAGATATAAAGGTCTTCGATAGTCAAACCGCTCTAAAAGCTGTTCTCTGGTGGAGTTGTAAGCGATAGGTCTGTTAGGGTCGTTTTTTATGCGTCCGTAGCAGGTGTTGAAATATGTGTCGATAAAGACCACCATGCCCGATCTTTTAGCCACCTTGCCGTTCTCCTCCGAAAGCAATGCTCCGCCGCCTGTTGCAACAACGCCGCCAATGTCAGCAAATGCTGCAAGAGCCTCGGTTTCAAGCTTCCTGAAATGCTCCTCACCGTATTTGTCGAATATTTCAGGTATGCTCATTCCTGCCGTATCTTCGATATACTTGTCAAGGTCAACACACTGACAGCCCATTTTTTTCGCCAAGATCTTTCCCACAGTAGATTTTCCGCAGCCCATAAAGCCGCACAAAAATATTGGTCTCATATTTACTATCCTTATTATAATGTATTTTACTTAAAATCCTTCTCCACAGCGATCTCCATTTCGTCTATGATAGACTGAACTTCCTCGTCTGTGTATTCGTCGCCGTCCCATATCTCGTGAGCGGAAACCGCCTGCCAAACCAGCATTGCCATGCCTCCGACAGCGTTCTTGCCCATAGCCTTGGCTTTCTGCATGAGCAAAGTCTCACGAGGGTTGTATATAACGTCAAATACCGCACCGCTCGCCTTTATAACTTCATCAGGAACAGGGCAGGCGTTTGTCTTAGGATACATTCCCACAGGGCAAGCGTTCATAAGAAGCTCGTAGTGAACGTCAGTCGGTATCTCAGTGTTTAGAACAATAGTTATCCTAGCGTCAGACTTCATAGCCTTTATCTCTTTCTCTACCTGCTTAGCCAAAGGCATATCGCTCTCCAGTACCGCAATGTAAAGGTCAGCCCCGGCAAGAGCTGCCTCAATTGCCATCATTCTGCCTACTCCGCCGCAGCCTATAAGCAGTATCTTTCCCGTGAAGTCGATATTCATTGCACGAACAGTTCTGAGAAAGCCGTCGCAGTCAGTGTTATAACCAACGTGCCTGCCGTTTTTGTTGTCAACGCAGTTCACTGAGTGATAACGCTTTGCCGACTGGTCAAGCTCATCAGTGTAGTCGATAATGCCTATCTTGTGGGGAATAGTGATGTTGTAGCCGTTAAGAGAATTAAGATACTCCGCCTTGTCCTTAAGCTCCTCAGGCTTTACCTCCAGTATCTCATACTCAAACTCACGTCCTTTCAGCTCAAAAAGCCTGGCGTGTATAGGAGGCGACATAGTGTGTTTAAGCGTTTCTCCAAGTATAGCGTATTTTCTTGACATTTTACATTCCTTCTTATAAAAAATTTCTGTATATCATAATGTATATCTGTAGGGGCAACTTGCAATTTATTGCACAAACCTTAATAACCGCACAATGTACAGTAGGGGCGAACAGTGTTCGCCCGCATTGTCGCCTGAAACTGTTTCGGCAGGATAATTGCCTTTTACAGCCTTATAGTTATCTCACGGTCAGTAGGTATATACCTGCGTATCTTTACCCCCGTCAGCTCAAACATTTTCTTAGAAGCCTTAACTCCGTCAGTGTCGGCGTATTTGTCCTCCCAGTAAACGACTTCCTTTATGCCGCTTTGAATGATAGCCTTTGCGCATTCGTTGCATGGAAAAAGTGAAACATATATCTTGGCATTCTGTAAGCTTCCTGCCGCATGGTTGAGAATGGCGTTAAGCTCGGCATGACACACAAATGGATATTTCGTGTCAAGAAACTCTCCGTTCCTGTCCCACGGCATCTCATCATCAGAACACCCGGTAGGCATACCGTTGTAGCCTACTGACAATATCTTGTTGTCCTGAGAAACTATGCAAGCCCCTACCTGCGTGTGAGAATCCTTGCTCCTCTGTGCAGATAGCAGTGAAATGCCCATAAAATATTCGTCCCATGATATGTAGTCATTGCGTTTCATTTTATACACCGCCTTTTATCAGGTATCTTCATCATCAATGTCTGATATGCTCAGCATTGTCACCTTGCCGTCATCATCAAAAAAGAAAGTCGCCAAAAAGCCCCTCTTCTTGTATTTCCATGCGTCTGCGTCAGGACTGTCAGGCTCGCCGAAAACTTTTTTGACTTTCGTCTTGTCATCACCGCATTTTACCCCTGCAATGCTCATTCCCTTTTTATCGGAACTGCTTTGCGCCGCACTTATCTGACGTATCTTCGACTTCCTGTCAATATTGTCAACACTGTCCGCTTCTACCTTAACAGTGCCTATTATACTGCCGTCCTGCATAAGCGCCACCGAGAATATCCCCTTGCCGTTTGAGTTTCCCGAAAAAGGATAATCCAGCGTGTATTCATATTCCTCGCCAATATCGTCCAGAGTGCATGGTATCTGTATATCCTTGCCGTTTATCTTTATCTCCCACGCACATTTTCCACAGGCACTCAGACAAACAAGCATTGCCACCGCCAATGCCAACAGCAAAGCCCTTTTCATAGCCTTTTTCATTTTTCTCCCCTCGATATTTTAGCTCAGAGAAGCAAGAGCCTTTTCCATTGTGGCATTGTTCTCAATGTTCACAGCGTTCTTGCCCTTGAGAGTTTTCTTTACAAGACCCGTAAGCACCTTGTTAGGGCCAAGCTCGATAAAGTTCTCATAGCCTGCCTTTTCCATTTCTGCAAGCTCAGAAGTGAACTTAACTGGTGAAACGATGTGCTTGGCAAGCATATCAGGCATAGCAGAAAAGTCTTCAAGCTTTGTTCCAAGAACGTTTGAGTAGAAATCAACGTTTGCAGTCTTGAACTCAACTGTCTTTGCAGTTTCAATAAATTCATCAGCCGCACTCTGCATGAGCTTTGAGTGGAAAGCAGACGCAACATTGAGCTTTATAGCTTTTTTCTTCATCTCCGCAAACTTTGCCGCAGCCGCCTCGCAAGCCGCAGTATCACCAGCGATAACTGTTTGAACGGCTGAGTTGTAGTTTACAGGAACAACATAGCCTTCTGTCTCCTCACATATCTTCTCGACCTCTTCAGCAGGCAGACCGATTATAGCATACATCGAACCGCTGTTAGCCTCTGCGGCTTTCTGCATTGCAGCCGCTCTCGCCTTGATGAGCTTGAAGCCGTCCTCAATAGTTACAACACCTGCGGCTACCATAGCAGCATATTCGCCCAGTGAGTGACCTGCTACGCCGTCAAATGTGATGCCCTCAGCCTTTGCGGCCTCGAAAGCGGCAAGCGAGCAAGCCATTATAGCAGGCTGTGAGTTCACTGTCTTGTTAAGCTCAGTGTCAGGGCCGTCGAATGTTACCGCTCTCAGGTCATATCCCAGCACCTTTTCCGCTGTGTCGAAAACCGCATTTGCAGCATCATACTTTTCGCAAAGCTCCTTAGCCATTCCTACATACTGTGAGCCCTGACCTGAAAACAAAAAAATATTTTTTGACATAAAATTCTTCTCCTTTGTGGTTATATTTATACATAGCCGCCTGATAATATCAAAGCCGCCTTATCTCATATCTGTAAATTTCTGAAAGTTATCTACACTCAATTATTGTTTTATGATTTAATTTTTGCAAGATATTTTCAAAAATAGACACATAATATTAACTAACGCCCTAAAACTTGTGAAAAATTCTCTAAATGTTTAAATTCATCAAGAGTTGTTCATAATTTGTTATTGACGTATCTAAAAAAACAGTTTATAATTATAATGTTATGATATGTGTTATATAGTTAAAAAATTAACTAATTATATTTTGATATAATATATTTTGACTTGCTCCATAGGAACAAGAACATTATAGCACAAATTGCGGAAATATACAATATATAATATAGAATTTTCAGGAGGAAAAATCAGTGGGAAGTAAAGTAACAGGCGTAAAGATCAAGGGCATAGGCAAATATGTGCCTGAAATGGTCGCAACAAACGAGGATTTCACAAAGATCGTTGAAACAAGCGACGAGTGGATAACTCAGAGAACAGGCATCAAGCAAAGACACATAACAAATGGCGAGCCTACATACTATCTTGGAGCAATGGCGGCAAAGGCTGCAATGGCTGACGCAGGAGTAAAGGCAGAGGATATCGACCTTATTATTGCCACAACAGTAACAGGGGATTATTTCACTCCGTCACTTTCCTGCCTTATCCAGAGAGAGATAGGCGCGATAGGTTGTATCGCATTTGACCTTAACGCTGCTTGTGCAGGCTTTGTTTACGGCTTTGATACCGCAAAGAGATATCTCCAGACAGGCGACGGAATAAAGACCGTCCTTTTGGTAGCTTCTGAGGAGCTTTCAAAATTCGTTGATTATACCGACCGTTCTTCCTGCGTGCTTTTCGGTGACGGCGCAGCCGCTTTCGTCCTTGAAAAAGCAGAGGATACTACATATTCAAGCTTCCTTGGCGCAGACGGCAACGGTGCAAAGTATCTTGCTTCCCGTGCTTTGAAGTCTGAGAACGCATTCAGAACCAATACCGAGGAATTTGATATGGATATGCCTGAAACAAAGGATTATTTCTTCAAGCAGGACGGCAAAGAGGTCTATAAGTTTGCCACAAAGGCACTTCCAAATGCAGTTGAGCAGGCTTGTGCAAAGATCGAAATTTCCCCTGATGACCTTGATTGGATAGTGCCGCATCAGGCAAATATAAGAATAATCGAAACTGCCGCAAAGCACCTTGGCGTTTCAATGGACAAGTTCCCGGTATATATCGACCGCTACGGCAACACATCTTCCGCATCTATCCCTATCGCATTTTGCGACGCAGTTGCAGAAGGCAGGATAAAAAGAGGCGACAAGATTTGTCTTGTAGGCTTCGGCGGTGGACTTACTTATGGTGCGGCTGTTTTCGAGTATTGATAATAAATATACAGTTTATATTCGGTACATAATAAATTGTTATTATGTATTATGGCATAAAATTTGCTTTTGACAATAAGGAGAACTACTATGACTACTACAAAGACAAGAATAACTGAATTTTTGGGTATAAAATACCCTATCTTTCAGGGCGGTATGGCTTGGATAGCTGAGCATACTCTCGCTTCCGCAGTTTCAAACGCAGGCGGACTTGGCATAATCGCAGGCGGCTCTGCACCTATCGACTATCTGAGAGATCAGATAAGACAGACAAAGGCGGCTGTAAACGGCAAGCCTTTCGGTGTTAATATCATGCTCATGAGCCCTAATGCCGACGACCTCGCTCAGCTCGTTATAGACGAGGGTGTACCTGTTGTAACAACAGGTGCAGGCAACCCTGGCAAGTATATGGCTGCATGGAAAGAAGCAGGCATAAAGGTGATACCTGTCGTTCCGTCAGTTGCTCTTGCAAAGAGAATGGAAAGAGCAGGCGCTGACGCTGTTATTGCAGAGGGAACAGAGTCAGGCGGACATATCGGTGAGAACACAACCATGTGTCTTGTACCACAGGTAGTTGACGCAGTTGAGATACCTGTTATCGCCGCAGGCGGAATAGCAGACGGCAGAGGAATAGCCGCTTCATTCATGCTTGGCGCAGAGGGCGTACAGCTCGGCACACGTTTCCTTGCCGCAGAGGAGTGTCAGATAAACCCTGTTTATAAGGAGCTTGTTGTAAAGGCTAAGGATACAGACAGTATCGTAACAGGAAGATATACAGGTCACCCATGCAGAAACGTTAAGACAAAGTTCTCAAAGAAGCTTGCAAGCGGCGAAGCAAACGGCACTATCACACCTGAGGAGTTTGAGGAGATAACCCTCGGTTCACTGAGAAAAGCCGTTCAGGACGGCAACCTTGAGGAGGGTTCTTTCCTCTGCGGAGCTATCGCAGGCATGGTAAAGAAGGTCGAGCCTGCAAAGGATATGATAGAGGAAATGTTCACAGAAGCAGAAAAGCTTCTCGGCAAGTAAAAGACGGAGGAAGATAAAATGGCAACAGCATTGATAACAGGTTCCGCAAGAGGAATAGGTGCAGCAATAGCACTCAGACTTGCAAAGGACGGCTATAATATTGCTCTCAACGATATCTCTGAGGCAATGTTTGAAGATAACGATATAATGGATAAGATAAAGGCAGAGGGCGTAGAGTGTGAAAAGTTCATCTGCGACGTTTCAAGCTATGCACAGGTAGAGGAAACAGTTAAGGCAGTAAAGGCTCGTTTTGGCACTATCGACGTTCTCGTAAACAACGCAGGAATTACTCGTGACGGTCTTATGGCTCGTATGAGCGAGGAGCAGTACGATATGGTAGTTGCTGTAAATCAGAAGAGCGTGTTCAATATGTCAAAATTTGTGGGCAGCGTTATGATGCGACAGAAGTCAGGCAAGATAATAAATCTTGCGTCAGTTGCAGGACTTTACGGCAACCCTGGACAGATAAACTATTCCGCAACAAAGGCGGCTATCGTCGGCATGACAAAGACAGTTGCAAAGGAGCTTGGCTCAAGAGGTATCACCTGCAATGCAGTTGCCCCCGGATTTATCAAGACCCCTATGACAGACAAGCTCACAGACGCTCAGAAGCAGGCTATGATAAATCAGATAGCAATGAAGCGTTACGGCGAAGTTGACGAGATAGCAGGCGTTGTATCCTTCCTTGCTTCCAAGGACGCAAGCTACGTTACAGGACAGGTAATAGAAATAAGCGGCGGACTTATGATGTAGTCACTCACCGTGACGGACATCTTACGCCATGTAAATTTGTTTTACGGAATGTAGATTTGATATGTTTTAAATGATACTAAGGAGTGTTTAAATGAGAAGAGTTGTTATCACAGGTATGGGTACAGTAAACCCTCTTGGAAAAAACGTAGAAGAGTTCTGGGAGAACATCAAGGCTAACAAGAACGGTCTTTCATATGTTGACCAGTTCGATACTGAGAATTTCCCTGTAAAGATAGTCGGAGCTGTCAAGGATTTTGACTGCACAGAGTATATAGACAAAAAAGAGGCAAAGAGAATGGATAGATTTACTCAGTTCGCTGTTTGCTCTGCAAAGCAGGCTCTTAAAATGGCCGGCTCTGATTTCAAGGACGTTGATCCATTTAAGGCTGGCGTTATAATCGGTGTTGGTATCGGCGGTCTTAACATGACCGAAAAGGAAGTAACAAAGTTCAACGAAAAGCCTGATAAGGTATCAGTTTTCTTTATCCCTATGATGATAGGCAATATGGCGGCTGGTACTGTTGCAATGCATACAGGCTTTAAGGGCGATAATTTCTGTACCACCACAGCTTGCGCTTCAGGTACTCACGCTATCGGCGAAGCTTTCAGAAAAATAAAGGACGGTTATCTTGACGTTTGCCTTTGCGGCGGCTCAGAGGCTTGTATCTCTCATTTCGCACTCAGCGGCTTCAACAATATGAAGGCTCTCTCAAAGGCAACAGAGCTTGACAAGGCTTCAACTCCATTCGACCTAAACAGACAGGGCTTTGTACTTGGCGAGGGTGCAGGCATACTTTGCCTTGAGGAGTATGAGCACGCTAAAGCAAGAGGTGCAAATATCATAGCTGAGATAGCAGGCTATGGCGCAACAGGCGACGCTTATCACATGACAAGCCCATCACCAACAGGTGAGGCTGCCGCTCATGCAATGAAGTATGCCTATGAAGAAGCAGGTCTGAAGCCTGAGCAGGTGAACTACATCAACGCTCACGGCACATCAACAGGTCTTAACGATAAGTATGAAACAACAGCTATCAAGCTTGCTCTTGGCGAAGAAGCCGCAAGAAAGACGGTCATAAACTCCACAAAGTCTATGACAGGTCACCTTCTTGGTGCGGCAGGCGGCATGGAAGCTATCGTTACTGCACTTTCTGTACAGAACGACTTTGTTCATAAGACAATAAACTACACCACTCCTGACCCTGAGTGCGACCTTGACTACTGCGTTGAGGGCAACAGAGAAATGCCTGTCTATGCAGCACTTTCAAACTCTCTGGGCTTTGGCGGACATAACGCTACTATCTGTATCAAGAAGTGCGACTAATAAGGAGAAACTGATATGAGCGAAAAAATTTATGGCCAGTTTGACCTTGAAACAATAGAGAAGCTTGCCGATATCGTGAAGAATAAAGACCTCGGTGAGATAACAATAGCTGACGGCGACAAGGTGATAACAGTAAAGGGCAAGAAATGCCCTCCTCCTGCACCAATGGGAATGCCTATGCCAATGGCTGTGGGCACAGCTTCACCTGCAGCACAGACAGCACCAGAAGCGTCGGCAACATCAGCGCCGGTAACAGGCGGCAAGGCAGTTAAAGCCCCTATCGTGGGAACATTCTATGCCGCTCCGTCACCTGATTCAAAGCCGTTCGTAAGCGTTGGCGACAAGATAAAGAAGGGCGACACTATCTTCATTATCGAGTCCATGAAGGTAATGAGCGAAGTACAGAGCGAATTTGACGGCGTGGTAAGAGAGATATGCGTAAACAGCGGCGACGCTGTTGAGTTCGATCAGACCATAATGATACTTGACTAAACTGATTTGGAGGAAAGACAATGGCAGTTGTTTTGAATAAAGAGCAGATCATGGAAATAATCCCTCACCGTGACCCTTTTCTGCTTATCGACGAGGTAAACGAGCTTGAAGTGGGCAAGCGTGTAAAGGCTACAAAGTATATAAAGGCTGAGGACTTTTGGTTCAAGGGACATTTCCCGAACTATCCTGTTACCCCAGGCGTACTTATGGTAGAGATGTGTGCGCAGGCAGGTGCAGTTGCACTGCTTTCACTTCCTGAGAACAAGGGTAAGATAGGTCTGTTCGGCGGCATAAACAACTGTAAGTTCCGTCAGCAGGTAGTGCCTGGTGATAAGCTGGATATCGAGGTGGAGATAATCAAAGTCAAGGGTCCTATCGGCGTTGGAAAGGCACTTGCTTCTGTAAACGGCAAGAAGGCTGTTTCCGCTGAGATAACTTTTGCGATAAAGTAAGGTATCTCTTATTCTAGTCATAATTAGTGAGGCATAATATGTTCAAAAAAGTATTGATAGCGAACAGAGGCGAGATCGCTGTCCGCATTATAAGAGCCTGCCGAGAGCTTGGCATACATACTGTTGCGGTATATTCAACTGCCGACAGAAACGCTCTCCACGCTCAGATAGCAGACGAAGCCGTTTGCATAGGTCCTGCACCAAGCAAGGACAGTTATCTTAATGTCAGGGCGATAATCTCCGCCTGCGAGATAACAGGTGCAGACGCTATCCACCCGGGCTTTGGCTTTCTGTCTGAAAATCCGTCCTTTGCGAGAATGTGCGAAAAGTGCGGCATAACTTTCATAGGACCAAGAGCCGAGTCTATTGAAATGCTTGGCGATAAAGCGCAGGCAAAGGAAACAATGAAAGAAGCAGGCGTGCCTGTTATAATGGGTTCAGACGGCGCTATCTCAAATATCCATGCGGCGCATACCCTTGCAAGAGATCTTGGCTACCCTGTTATGGTAAAGGCTTCAGCAGGCGGCGGAGGACGTGGCATAAGGATCGTTCACTCCGACGATGAACTTGAAGCGCAGATGACCGCCGCAAAGCAGGAAGCTCTTGCCTGCTTCGGCAATGACGAGATCTATATCGAGAAATTCATAGAAGACCCTAAGCATATCGAGATACAGATACTTGCGGATAATTACGGCGACGTTATCTATCTGGGCGAGCGTGACTGCTCCATGCAGAGAAGAAATCAGAAGGTCCTCGAGGAAGCCCCTTCCCCTGCAAGCTTTATGAATGAGGAGCTTCGTGCGAAAATGGGCAAAGCCGCTTGTACAGCCGCTAAGGTCTGCGGCTATAGAAATGCAGGCACTATTGAGTTCCTCGTGGATAAAAACGGCGAGTTCTATTTCATGGAAATGAACACCCGTATACAGGTGGAACACCCTATCACAGAAGCCGTCACAGGCGTGGACCTTGTAAAGCAACAGCTCCTTATCGCATCAGGACAGAGATTGTCTATAAAGCAGGAGGATATAAAGCTGACAGGTCATGCAATAGAGTGCCGTATAAATGCGGAAAATCCGCTTCTTGATTTCAGACCGTCACCGGGCAGGATAAAGTCGCTCTTTATCCCAGGAGGACCAGGAATAAGAGTAGATACCGCAGTTTATCAGGGCTATGAGATACCGCCTTATTACGATTCCATGATAGGCAAGCTCATCGTTCATGGTAAGAATAGAGAAGAAGCTATTGCAAAAATGACATGGGCGCTGTCTGAGTTTATCGTGGACGGAGTTGCAACCAATGTTGATTTCCAGCTTAAGCTTATAAGACGCCCTGAGTTTTTAGAGGGCAATTACGATAACGGTTTTCTTAACCGTACCGACATTTTGGCAGATGAGAGGAGTAAGGAATAATGCTTGAAGATCTGTTTTCTGTCGTTAAAGTAAGATTTAACGGCGATAAGGCGGACGATGACAAGAAAAAGACCGATATCCCAAAGGGTCTGCTTTTCAAGTGTCCAAGATGCAGAAACGTCACTTTTATGGAGGAGTTTCAGGCAAACGGCAAGGTTTGTCCTCACTGTAACTATCATTCAAGACTTACAGCAAAAGAACGTCTTGATATCACCATAGATAAGGGTAGCTTTGAGGAATTTGATAAGGATATGGTATCAAAAAATCCTATAGATTTCCCTGACTATGAAGCAAAACAGCAGGCTTTGAGAGAAAAGACCGGTCTTAAAGACGCCGTTATCACAGGAAAGGCTGCCATAAGAGGCGAGAAGATAGTTATAATCGTTATGGATTCCAACTATATGATGGCTTCCATGGGCAGTGTTGTGGGCGAAAAGATAACACGAGCTATCGAATACGCCACCGCAAATAAGCTCCCTGTTATCGCATTCACAGCCTCAGGCGGGGCAAGAATGCAGGAGGGTATAGTTTCCCTTATGCAAATGGCGAAAACAAGCGGTGCTGTGGCCAGACATAACCAAGCAGGTCTGCTTTATATCGCAGTTATGACCGACCCTACCACGGGCGGTGTAACAGCTTCCTTTGCGTCACTGGGCGATATCATAATCGCAGAGCCAAAGGTGCTTATCGGATTTGCAGGCAGACGTGTTATAGAGGGTACTATCAAGCAGAAGCTTCCTGACGATTTTCAGTCTGCCGAGTTCCTGCTTGAAAACGGCTTTGTTGATATGATAGTTGAGCGAAAGAAAATGAGAAGAGTTCTCGCTCATATACTCAGACTTCATAAGCCAGCAAAGGAGGTGTCCTCAAATGAGTGAGCTGACAGCTTGTCAAAGACTTGATATAATCAGACACAAGGGCAGACCAACTGCCAAGGACTATATCCCTCTTATATTTGACGATTTCTTTGAAATGCACGGAGACAGACTTTTTGGTGATGACGGTGCTGTTATGGGCGGTATAGCCTATTTTAAGGGCATACCTGTTACAGTTATCGCAGAGGTAAAGGGCAGAGATCTTGCAGAAAATCAGAAGTGCAATTTCGGTATGCCACACCCGGAGGGCTATAGAAAGGCTCTCAGGCTTGCAAGGCAGGCTGAGAAGTTCCATAGACCTGTTATATGCCTTGTTGATACAGCAGGCGCATTCTGCGGCGTAGAAGCTGAGAAGCGTGGTCAGGGCGAAGCGATAGCCAAAAACATCATGGAGTTCATGACCCTCAAGACTCCTGTTATCTCCATAATACTCGGAGAAGGCGGCTCGGGAGGAGCGCTGGCTCTTGCAGTGTGCGATGAGCTTGCAATGCTTGAAAACGCTATCTATTCGGTAATATCACCGAGAGGCTTTGCAAGTATCCTGTGGAAGGATTCCACAAGAGAGCGTGAAGCCTGCGATATAATGAAGATAACCGCCGAGGATCTTACAAGACTTGGCGTGTGCGACCATATAATTTCCGAAGCCGACGGCGGCGCACATAACGACCCACAGCTCACTGCGGAGAATATCTCTAACTATATCGAGGGCGCTTTGAAAAGAAAATTGCAAAAAGGTCTTGACGAATTGCTTGAGGGGCGTTATAATAAGTTTAGAACTGTGGGCGAGTTTGAGGAAAGTTCGCAGGAATGAGTTTTTTTGATGATCATGCCGAATGATTTGCCGACTTATGAGCGGCGGCGGCTGACATAAATGCTGCGCTGAGCGGCAGACCCAGTAAAGTACAGAATGGAGGTAAAGTAATGGTATTTGATAAGATCAAGGACATTATCGTAGAGCAGCTCGACGTTGAAGAGGACGCAGTAACTATGGAGGCTTCTATCACAGAGGATCTCGGCGCTGACTCACTGGACGTAGTTGACCTTGTAATGAGCATCGAGGAGAGCTTTGATGTAGAGATCCCTGATGAAGAGGTCGAGAACATCAAGACTGTTGGCGATATCGTTAAGTATATCGAGAACAAGGTCGAGGAATAATCTTTGACTGTTTCAAAAAGCTGTGCTTTTGCACGGCTTTTTTTATTTTACCTGATTTGTGGAATATGCACAAAATAGGAGTATATTTATTAAAGGGTATAGACAAATGAGGGCTGTTGTGATATAATTAAATCAATGAGTAAATATTGGGGCTAAGCTCCGGAAAGGAAAAATGATGCTGCATGAAAAATCCTGCGGTGCTATCGTTTACAGAAAGTATCACGGCAACACCGAGATACTGCTGATAAAGCATATCAACAGCGGTCATTGGTCATTCCCAAAGGGTCACGTTGAGGGCGATGAAACAGAGGAAGAAACTGCCAAGCGTGAGATCATGGAGGAAACGGGGATAGACGTAAATCTTGATACCACGTTTCGGGAGATAGTGTCCTATTCACCAAGGAAGGACACGCAGAAGATCGTTGTCTACTTTATCGGCAAAGCAAAGAACACCGACTACACTCCTCAGGAAGAGGAGATCGCAGACATACGCTGGGTCGAGATCGGCAGGGCAGGACAGGTCCTGTCTTACGAAAACGACCGCAGTATTGTAAACAAGGCGAAGAAATTTATAATCTGAAAAGAGTTCCATAAAATGCGTTCAGGTGTTGAACGGTGTTTTATGGAACTTTTTGCTGTCTGTATACACATTAATAATGTGGACCCCCAAAAGTTAGTTCAGGTAGGAAAACGGGCGAACACTGTTCGCCCCTACAGTGGATATTATACAAAATTCATGTGGTCAATTTGTGCAAACAAATGATTTATGATTTAATTTGGCAATAATCCATTAATTGTTGCATTTTTTATGCAACAAAAAGAGCATCTTTCAGGGATAAGTAGAAGGCGTCTTAGATACTTGCGGGCACGTACAAGCCCTGTGACTTAGTGAATACGATGAGAGATTCTAGAACAGGCTGTAGAGTACTTGTATCAGGACGTGGGCGTGCATTGTGATATTTTGTGTATACAAAACCTAGGGCATAATACCCAGTGTCATACTCCGAATGCAACTTGAAAATTGAATAAAAAAGGCTAAAACCCACGGCAACAAAATCGTAGGGGCGAACACCGTTCGCCCGCTTGTTTTGTCGTTTCGCTCACTATATCATTTGCATTATCCCCAAAAAAACAGGAACGAACAAAGTCCGTCCCTGTCTGCGTTTCAATTATGTAAGCCATGTGAAATCATATTTCGCTGTCATTATAACACTCGAACACCTTTTCAGCATGAGCCTTGTCAGCGTCGCTCTGCCTTGTGATAAGGCTAACGATAGGTACAAGAACAAGTCCGAAAAGCATCGCAAATGCGCCTGCGTTGATAGGCGAGGCAAGGTTTATGCCCCAAAGTGTTCCTGTGTGTCCTGCAAGGGTGTAGTATGCCATGTGTACGACCGTTATGCCTACTCCTGCGATAAAGCTTGCCATGCAAGCCGCCTTTGTTACGCCCTTCCAGAAAAGTCCGTACATAAATGGTGCAAGAAATGCTCCTGCAAGTGCGCCCCATGAGATAGACATGAGAGTTGAAATTACTGTCTGTGGATTTTCAAGGGTGATTATTGCAAGCACAACTGAGATGATAAGAAATACGGCAATGAAAATTCTCATTGTGATAAGCTGTTTTTTCTCGTCCATTTTTTCTTTCATTATAGGCTTGATAAGGTCGATAGTCAAAGTGGAGCTTGATGTAAGCACAAGCGATGAAAGTGTTGACATTGAAGCAGAAAGCACAAGAACGATAACAAGTCCGAAAAGCAGTGAAGGAAGCTTTTCCATCATAGTCGGAACTATTCCGTCAAAACCGCCCTCAGGAAGTCCGTCAGCGCTCTTGACAAAAAGTCTGCCGAAGCCACCAAGGAAGTAACAGCCGCCTGCTACCACTACTGCAAAGAATGTGGATACGATGGTGCCTGTTTTGATAGCCTTGTCGTCTTTTATTGCATAGAATTTCTGCACCATTTGCGGAAGTCCCCATGTGCCGAGAGAGGTAAGAATAACAACGCCTGCAAGGTTTATAGGGTCAGGACCGAATAGTGACGAATATGCACCCTTGTCGCCATTTGCGTCAGAAATATCACCAAGCAGGTCAAAAGAATTTCCAAGGCCGCCGTTTTCGCCAAGCACTGCAAGAACTACCGCCGCAATGCCTACAAGCATTACTATTCCCTGAATAAAATCGTTCAGTGCTGTAGCTTTGTAGCCACCCATGATAACATACACCGCAGTGAAAACTGCCATGCCGATTATACAATATTTGTAAGGAATGCCAAAGCCCTTCTCAAAAAGTCTTGACAAGCCGTTGTAGACCGAAGCCGTATAAGGGATAAGGAATACGAACACGATAAGTGCCGAAACTATCTTCAAAGGCTTGCTGTTGTATCTCTTTTCAAAATACTCAGGCATGGTCTTTGCCTCAAGGTGTTTTGACATTATCCTTGTACGTCTGCCCAAAACTTTCCATGCAAGCCATGAGCCTATGACGGCGTTTCCGATTCCTACCCATGTGGAAGCTACACCGTAATTCCAGCCGAATTTTCCTGCGTAGCCTACAAAAATTACTGCCGAGAAGTATGAAGTTCCGTATGCAAAGGCTGTGAACCATGCTCCAAGACCTCTTCCTCCCAGTACAAAATCATTGACGCTTGCCGATTTTCTGCGGTAATAAACACCTATGCCTATCATAAGTGCAAGGTATAATACCAATACTATCCACCTTGCTGTCAATCCAATACACTCCTTTTACTTCATGTGTCGCTTTAAAGCTTTTATGCTTTTGCGTTTTTACTTGCTAAAGTACAATGATACTATTATAGTACAAAGCGGAGTATTTGTCAATACGGACAGGCATAAAAAAAGCCACCGCAAAGGGAGATTTTGCGGCAGCTTTTTTGGTAAAAATCACGAAGTTTACCTGTGTAAAACATCATCGTTCATCATGACGGTCGCTTTCGCCTGCGGTGATACAAAGGCACATTGTCACAACGCCCACAAAACCGCCTACCAGCGTTCCTGCAAAAAATTCAAGCATAAAAACACCTCCTGCGGATAGTGTGGGCATTTAGCGAAAATGTTATGCAGATAAAGTGGGCAGGGTATAGAAAACTTATTTCAGTATGCGATCTTTACAATCAGAGCCATTACAGCGAGAAAAGCGATATTTGCGGCTGTGAAATATGCGAAATATCTGCCTTTGATATGGGGGTGGCTGCGGCATATCTGCTTGTAGGATATAAGGCTTGCCATGGAGGCGATAAGAGTACCAAGGCCGCCTATGTTCGTTCCTATTATAAGTGCGTTCAGCTTGTTGGTGAAGCCTGAAAGGAGTATAGCGCATGGAACGTTGCTTATTATCTGACTTGCGGCAACGGCAATAAAAAGCTCGTGACCGTTTATTATGCTGCTGAGTACACTGCGGAAAATCTCTACTCTGCTCATATTTCCGATAAAAATGAAAAATCCGCAGAATGTAAGAAGCAGTGAGTAATCAACTGTTTTAAGCACGTTTCTGTCAGCAATGGCAGAGAAAGCAAGTGCGCAGAGGGTTATTATCTGCCATGGGATAAGCCTTGCAACTGTAAGCAGGCAAAGGACAAAAAGCAGGACGTATCCTGAAAGCTTTGTCTTGTCTTTAGTCGAATATGTATCGAAGTTTTCAGCAGTTATATCTGTCTTGACAGACAGCTTTCCTGACTTTTTACACACTGCAAGCGTCCACAGAAAAAGCATCGCTCCTGCAACAATAGTAAAGGGAAGCATAAGTACAAGAAAATTTTCCAGCTTCATATCTGATACACCAAAAAGGTATAGATTCTGAGGATTGCCTATAGGCGTGAGCATACTGCCAAGATTTGCGGCAATGGTCTGCAGGACGACAATGGGTATGAGAAGTTTGTTGCCTGATTCACCGAGAGTTGAGAGGGCGGTGAGAGTGAGGGGAACAAAGGTCAGAAGTGAAACGTCATTTGTTATGAACATACTTGAAAAGAAGCAAAGCCCCACAAGCACTATGGAAAGCTGAAATGCGGTATTGACTTTGCTTATGATAAATTTTGCACTGCGTTCAAAAATGCCAAGACCTTTGCAGCCCTCGGTCACTGTCATAAGAGAGAACAGAAGTCCAAGTGTTCGGAAGTCGACATAACTTGCATATGCTTTGTCAGGTGTGACGAAAAATGCAGATATAACGGCTAAGAGCATTGCCACTATCAGGACGGTTTCTTTTTTAGCAAAGGCGATCGCTTTGTTTATGTTTTTCATTTTATCATTTCCTGTCGTTTATTCATATGATAAAATTATATCATGAAAATGATATTATTACAAGATTTTGAGTTGCTTTAAGAAAAAAACTTGACAAGTTTAAATAACTATGTTATGAAAGAGAAAAAGAAAAGTTCCTTTGCAGTTCTTGAAATGGTGTTTTATATCGCTGCGCTAATGTGTTCTCACAAGGCAGCGTTCGGGGTGCAGGCTAACATGAGAGTGAGCCTGAGGCGTTTAAAAAGACTAACGGTATCTACAAGCACATGGTTGAGATGCGGCTTTGCTCGGAGAAATGGAAATACTGATATGAATAGAAACCACCGCTGGGAGGAAAGCTCTCGGCGGTGGTTTTGGTTTGTGTATTATTTTGCGGAGATGTTTCCGCTTTCTGATTTTTTGATAAGACCTGCGGTGAGAGCTTTTTTCAGGGTGTAGCTTATTACGCTCTCCGTTGTGCCTACGGCTCTTGTGTAGCCGAATTTCTTGGCTGTTTCTCTTACGAGGTCGGTTTCTGAAAGGCTTATCTGCTGGCAAAGCACTTCTTTCACGGCGTTTATTATCTCCTCGGAGGGGATATCCTCCATGCTTCGCTTGTTGGTATCGTCGCTTGTGCGATAGATAGAATAGCTTTCAGGGGATTGCCCCTTTTTCCAAAGGAAAACTCTGTTTTCATCGGCTGTGGCGAATGGTGAAACACCTTGTGCGGCATCGGCAAAGATGCTTTCCACTCTTGAGCCGCTTCGTGTTATGCCCCATGCGGTGAAAACTTTTCTCATGAAAAGCTTCTCGCTTATTGGTGCTTCGACAGCAATTATCTTTTCGGCTGTTTCCCTTATTTTCTGCTTATTTTCGGGCTTATAAAAGTCATCAGATGTACCCATTATGCCAATATCTGCGGTCACATAGGGCTGTGCAAAGGCTGATGTGAGGGCGGAAGCTTCTTCTCTTTCAAACTGCGATGTGGAATAGACGGCAGGCTTTGAGGGGGGAGCGGTTTCGGCTTCATGCTTTGGTGCGCTGTCTATGGCGGCTTTTATGTTTCCCAGAACTCGGTCCTTATCGTCAAACCAATCGAGCGTCCACACTCTCAGGATATTCCAGCCAAGACCGTTAAGCACGCTTGGCTGTAGGATAAATCTATCCTGTGCGGTTGAGCTGTGGAGAGTGTTTTCACCATCAAGGAGTATGCCCAAGAGATACTCCTTTTCGTTGTCAGGGTCGATTATGCCGATATCAACTTTGAACTCGGAGCTTCCGATGTTGCATTTTACCCCATAGCCAAGCTCTTTTATGGCTTTTGCGATACACTCTGTTACAGTGCTGTCGCTTGTGCTTTTTGTGGTGCTGTGGGCTGTTACGGCAAGCTTTCCACGCTCGGCAAACTCCAGGAAGCCTTTAAGTCCTGCAACGCCCTCGGAACGTGTTCTTGAAAGGTCTATCTGCTCAGGACGGAGGACAGAGTAGACTATCATGGCTTTTCTTGCACGGGATATTGCTACATTAAGTCTTCGCCAGCCGCCGTCACGGTTGAGAGGGCCGAAGTTCATTGAAACTTGTCCCTTTTCGTCAGGACCATAGCCGATGGAGAAGAGTATAACGTCACGTTCGTCGCCCTGAACGTTTTCAAGGTTTTTGATGAAGACCGGCTCTGGTGACTTTCTGTCAAGCTCTTCAAGCTCAGGGTGGTTTGCCCACTCTTCGCAGAGCATATCGTCAATGAGATTTTGCTGAACGGAGCTGAATGTTACAACACCTATGCTGTCATTGCGGAGCGTTTCGTCGCTCATGCGTCTTATTATCTCGTCAACAACGGCTCTTGCTTCCGCCTTGTTCTGCTTTGTTCTGCCCTTGTCATAGTGACCCTCGGGGTGGATAATGCTCACCTTTGAAATGAGGTCGTTATGGGACGGGAATGTGAGAAGCTTATTGTCATAGTATTTCATGTTGCTGTAGGCAATAAGGCTCTCGTGGCGTGAACGATAATGCCATTTGAGATACTGCTGCGGCATGGAGATAGCAAGGCAATCGTCAAGGAGGCTTTCAAGGTCTTCTTTTTCGCTGTTTTCTTCGTCTATCCGATTTGAGGAGAAGAAGTTTGTTGGTGGGAGCTGTTTAGGGTCGCCCACAATAACAACGTTCTCGCCCCTTGCGATAGTGCCTGCGGCTTCGGCTGTTGGCAGCTGTGAAGCTTCGTCAAAGATAACAAGGTCGAATTTCGGGAATGACGGGTCTATATACTGTGCAACTGATATGGGGCTCATGAGCATACAAGGGCAGAGCTTGCGGAGAAGATTTGGTATCTTATCGAAAAGGCTTCTAAGTGACATCATTCTGCCGTTGCTCTTTATGGCACGTTTGAGTATGCCCATTTCAGAGGTGGAAGCACAGGCTGAGCCTTGGGCAGGTATTTTTGCAGAAAGACGAGCCAAAAGCTCCTGTATAGTCAGGCGTGAGAATTTATCGAGAGTGTCTTTGAACTGTGTGATAAGGTCGTTTGCACTGTTACTGCTGAACTGGCTAAGACGTTTATCGCTGTTTATTATCATAAGTGCAAGCTGATAGTTTAGCGTGCAGGAGAATGCTTTTTCTACGTTTTCGCTGTCAACATTGCCTGTGCGGTAGCTTTCGCTGACACCTGAAAGTCCGTTGTCTGAAAGCTCTTTGTCAACACTGTTGAACTGGGCAGCGTATCTAAGCTTATCTGCGTTTTCGGCATAGGTATTAAGCTTTTCTGCAGATAAGCCAAGCCAATCTGCACTTGCTTCTATGGCGGTCATGTTGGCTGAGAAGCTGTCCTCAAAGGCTGAAAGCTTTTCAAGGAATGAGGAGAGAGCCTGTCCTTCAGAAGTGCAGTTTGCTTTTCCGATAGTCTGAGCCATTTGTGCAGGGTCAGCACCCGCTTTCTGCTTAATGGCATTCATAATGCTGTCGGTTTTTGAAACGGCTTTTTCAAGGGCATTCCAATCGGTCTGCTCGTTCATGTAAATACCTGTGAGAAGCGCTGTTACATCTGACGGCAGGCTTCGCAGAAAGTCTTTCTTTTCGCTTATGGTGCAAAGCTTATCGAGAATTTCACCAAGGTTTGCTTTTGTAACGAAAGCAGGGTCTTTGGCGTGGAGCTTTATTCCCTTTGTGAGCTTTCCAAGCTTCATTGCTTTTGGCAGGAACCAGCTTTGAACTGCCTGCTTGTATACCATTCTTGACTCTGAGGCAGGGAAGTCAAAGACGCTTTTTTCAAAGCTTGTGAGTATATCCGAGGAAAGGCTGCTGTATTCTTTGCCCATTGACACGGTGTCCTTTATCTTCTGCATTGCAAGGTCATAGTGTGGTGCGCAGAGAAGTCCGTCAAGAAGTTCGCCGTCAGCGGTGGAAGCTTTGTATATGTCAGAAAGCATTTTTATTGCTGTCTTGTCAAGGTCGCCGCTGTAGCTATAAGCCTGTGCGAGAGTTTGTGCGCACTGAGAGGAAGCGGTGGCTTTTTGGGCAAGGTCGGCGGCTTCAGTGTGGAACTTGTCACGCTGTTCCATAGAATATGATGTAATGCCGATATCTTTAAGTGGGAAGTCGGCAAAGTCGCCTGTTTCGGCTATGGCTATTGAATATCTATGCACAAGGTCGCTGAAGCGGTCGAGAGTTTCCTTTGCTATATTTGTGAGAATATCTTTTGAAACTGATATTTTGTCTTTTTCGGATATACTGCGCTCATAGGCTGATATAGCTTCATAAAGGGTCACACCACAGTTACGCTTTTCGTGAAGTGCGGTTATGGTATCGTTGAGCTGGGCTTTCTGAGCTTTGAGCCTTGCGGCTTCGGCTGAATACTCCTCGGGAGATTTTATTTTGCCCACTTCAAGGGCTTTGTCAAGCTCTGCAAGGACAGTGGTCTTGTTTGTTTTATTGGAGTGGAGTTCAAGGCAGAACGGGTCAAGACCCAGATTTGCAAGACGTTTCTGCACCACGTTGAGGGCTGCCATTTTTTCGGCAACGAACAGCACAGACTTGTCATTGTAGAGGGCATTTGCTATCATATTTGTGATAGTCTGAGATTTTCCTGTTCCCGGAGGGCCGTGAAGGACAAAGCTTTGTCCGCTTCCTGCTGCGGCAATGGCGGCAAGCTGTGAGGAGTCTGCGCTCATTGGCACTGCCATGTTTTCAAGGTCAAGATCGGAATCTATATTCTCAGGGGTTATGCTTATATCCTCAGGGGCATAGGTGAGAGAACCAGCCATAAGGCTGGACACCACCTTGTTTTGGCTTATCTCCTCTGAGCGGTTGCGAAGGTCGTTCCACATTACGAACTGGCTGAACGAGAACAGACCGATAAAGGCATATTCCTCGATGTTCCAACGCTTTTTGCCCATGACAGCCTGACGGATAGTATTGAAAACAAGGGGCAGGTCAATGCCATGTTCGTCAAGTGGTAGAGGGTCAAGACCTGTGATACTGATGCCATGGTCTTGGCGGAGATATTCAAGAAGTGTGACGTTTATCTGAGTTTCTTCCTGTCTGCTCCTTATTATATAGCCCTTATTGCGTGTGTTGCGGACGATATCTATCGGTATGAGCACGAGAGGTGCATAGCGTGGCTTTTCGGAAAGGTCGCTTTCATACCAGCGGAGAAGTCCCAGAGCGAGGAAAAGGGTGTTGCTGCCGTTTTCCTCCATGCTCACCTTTGCGGAGCGGTAGAGGCTTTTAAGGGCAGAGTCAAGGTCAGTTTCGCTGAGGAAAGTTCTTATGCGGTTGTTTTTGAACTCGTTCTCGGCGATATTTGTCACAAGGTCCTTTTCGTTCTCGATAGCGAATATTTTTGCGTCACGAGTGGAAACTGTCCACTCGGTAGGTATTTCCATGATACGGAAATCACTTCCACTTGCAAGCTCGTCCTCAAGCTTTCCAAGGTCTGCGGTCATAAGCTGCATGGTGTTCTTTGTAACACGGAAGTTCAAAAGAGAATTTCGCAGGCTGAAATCAAGGAGCTTTCTTTCCCATATACGCATTTTTGTGACGGGCTTATCGTTGCCCTCTGCCACTTTGCCAAGAAGAGAGCTGTTAAGCTCGGAGGGGGCGAGAATCTCTTTTGGCTTGTCGGATTCTTCTGCAAGCTGCATACCTGAAAAGGTTTGCTCGGGACGCAGTGGGATAGGTCTTATGCCACTTCCACGGGTGCGGATAATGTCTATGACGCATTGAAATTCCATGTTGCTTATATGGTCTTTGCCGTGTTTCATGGCATGGTCGAAACGCTCGATATCGTGAACGTTGCTGTCAACAAAGTCTGTACACTCCACAAGGAGCATTTCTTCGGCATTTTCTGCAATGCGCTTTTCAATAGCGGAAACATCGTCGACGCAACAATCTGCGAAAGTTTCGTTTTCAAGCCAACAGCCGCAAAATGCGTGACCTGTCATGAAAAACAGCAGAGGGTGAAGTCCCACCGCTTCAAGGCAGGCGGCATAAAGCACCGCAAGGTCAAGACAAGTGCCCATTTTTTGCTCCAAGACCTTATGCGGCAGGCGTATCCTCTGACCTATGACTTCATAGCTTGCAGGGGGATCGTTGTAGACTATTTTCTGCTGGACAAGGGCGGCAAAAATTGCTGCCATTTGAAGCTTCACGTTGTTTGGGTTGTTGGTCTGATAGCCTGTGAAAGAGGGGTCGCCTTTCCACTTTTTCAGGAACGTGGAAGCGTCATGGATAACTGGGGAGAGCGCAGGGTGATTTGGCGTAACAAATGCGGCTATCATCTCAGGCATTATGTTCAAACCGCTCCACTGATCGCAGGCGAGAAGCTCTATAGTGTTCTGATAGGTGAAGATATTTTCGCCATTTTGAAGCACCTCAATGGTGATATTGCCCACCATTTTTTCTGTAAGAGAGAAAAGAAGATCTGTGTTGGTAGATATCCTCACGGGGGATATTTCGGCAGAACTTTTTGCGGGGATAGAGCCGATATAATATGTAAATTCCTTTGCAAACTCAGGCTCAAAGGTTATTTTAAGGCTGATATTCTCAAGGACTTCCTCTGAGTTGTTATTTACTACAAGGCTTCTTATGACAGGGACATAGTTTTGCTGCATGGCAAAGTTTATAGATGCGTTTATGTGTCCGCCGACAGTGACGATATTATCCACTTTTACCCCTCCGACAATAATTTTTTTAATAAGGAACACCGAACAAGGAGCGTGCGGTGCAGTCATATATACTCATTATAGCACAAATAAACACATTGTGCAATATTTTTCCTGAGGACAGGATATGCTATATAAAAAGTAAACCCATTGTTCATAGTATCTTTATTGAATAGGTGGGAGGGTTGTGCTATAATACACTTTGAAATTCAATAGAAAATATGGAAAGGTGAAAGCTATGGAAAGAATACTTGATTGGAACAAATATCTTGATACTGCGGCGAAAATGGTTTCTGAGGGAATCGTTATGCTCAAAAATGAAAATAATGCTCTGCCACTTGATACAGACAAAGAGGTGGCTGTTTTCGGACGCATACAGTTTCATTATTATAAAAGCGGAACAGGCTCGGGAGGAATGGTGAACGTTACTAAGGTAGTGAACATTCTGGACGGGCTTATTGATAACGGCGTAAAGGTCAATGAGAAGCTTCTTGACACATACAGAAAATGGGACAAGGAAAACCCATTCGACTTAGGCGAGGGCTGGGGCGGAGAGCCTTGGTCGCAGAAAGAGATGCCACTTGACGAGAGGCTTGTCAAAGAAACTGCAAAAAGCTGTGAAACTGCCATTGTGATAATAGGCAGGACGGCAGGCGAGGAGCAGGACAACAGGCTGGAGGCAGGCTCTTATTTGCTAAGCGATGACGAGATAGCTATGCTCACGGTGGTGAGGGAGAATTTCAAGAAAGTTGTTTTGCTTCTCAATGTGGGAAATATCATCGATATGACCGTCATAAACAGAATTGCCCCTGACGCTGTGCTTTATGTTTGGCAGGGGGGAATGACAGGCGGAAAGGGTACGGCAGACGTTTTGACAGGAAAGGTAAGCCCAAGCGGAAAGCTTCCTGACACTATCGCATACAAGGCGTCGGACTACCCTTCGGACGCTAATTTCGGCAGGGAGGAAAACAGGGATATTTACGCTGAGGATATTTATGTGGGATATCGCTATTTTGAGACTTTTGCTAAAGACAAGGTGCTTTATCCGTTCGGATTTGGCCTTTCATACACTGGGTTTGAGATAAAGACGGAAAAGGCTGAGATAACAGAGGGGGCTGTGAAGCTTTCTGTATCGGTGAAAAATATCGGTTCTTACAAGGGCAAAGAGGTAATAGAGGTCTACTGCGAAGCTCCGCAGGGAAGGCTCGGCAAGGCGGCTAGAGTGCTTTGCGGCTTTGAAAAGACCAGGGAGCTTGTACCACAGGAAGAGCAGATGGTTGAGATAGCAGTGGATATCGCAAAGCTTGCTTCTTATGACGATTCGGGTGTGACGGGCAACAAGTCATGCTATGTGCTTGAAGCAGGGGAATATAAATTCTATGTGGGTAGTGACGTGAGAAGTGCGGAATATGCTTGCAGTTTTGAGCAGGGTGAGGATCTGGTAACAGAAAGGCTCACTCAGTCGCTTGCTCCTGTGGAGAGTTTTGAGAGGATAAAGCCTGTTTGCGAGGGCGGAGCTTTCAGCATTGGCAGAGAGGCTGTGCCTGTATCTGAGGTAGACGAAAGTGCAAGGCGTTTGGAGAAGCTTCCGAAAGAGATAGCATACACTGGTGACAAGGGCATAAAGCTTTGGGACGTTAAGAACGGCAAGAACACAATGGACGAATTTATTGCACAGTTTTCAGACTATGACCTTTCCTGCATTATAAGGGGCGAGGGCATGGGAAGCCCTAGGGTCACGGCTGGTACGGCATCGGCGTTCGGGGGAGTGTCGGAAAATCTCAATGGCTTTGGCATACCTGCTGGCTGCTGTTCGGACGGTCCGTCGGGCATGAGACTTGACTGCGGCACAAAGGCTTTCAGCCTGCCGAACGGTACTATGATAGCTTCTTCGTTCAACAAGGAGCTTACAAGTGAGCTTTTCACTTTTATGGGGCTTGAAATGGCGGCTAACAAGGTGGATTGTCTGCTTGGCCCTGGAATGAACATTCACAGACACCCTTTGAACGGCAGAAACTTTGAGTATTTCTCGGAAGATCCTTTTCTTACGGGCAAAATGGCGGCGGCTGAGTTAAAGGGCATGGCTGGTGCAGGGGTGACAGGTACGATAAAGCACTTCTGTGCGAACAATCGTGAGACAAACAGGCATTTTATCGACTCGGTGGTATCGGAAAGAGCACTCAGGGAGATATATCTAAAGGGTTTTGAGATAGCGGTAAAAGAGGGAGGAGCTTCCTCTGTTATGACCACATATGGCATAGTAAACGGCTTGTGGACGGCAGGAAACTTTGACCTTAACACAGTGATACTTCGTGAGGAATGGGGCTTCAAGGGCTTCACCATGACGGACTGGTGGGCGAACATAAACGTTCGTGGAAAAGAGCCTGACAAGACGGATCTTGCAGCTATGGCTAGGGCGCAGAACGATGTTTACATGGTTTGTCCTGACGGAGAAAAGAATGACGACAACACGCTTGTTGCCCTTGAAAATGGCGGTATAGAGAGGTGTGAGCTTCAGAGAAATGCGGCGAACATATGCGGATTTCTTCTTCACACTAATGCTCTTAAGCGTGCGGAGGGTATAGGAGATACTGTCAAGGTGATAAACCGAGAGGACGAGGAGCAGGAGGACGACAAGCCTGTACAGTTTTATAAGGTAGACCGTGACATAACTCTTGACCTTAGTGATGTTGACACAAAGAAAGGCACTTCTTATAGCTTTGCTCTTGACCTGTCAAACTTCGGTATTTACAGGGTGATAGTTACGGCAAGTTCTACGCAGAGTGAGCTTGCGCAGATACCTATGACGCTGTTCAGCATGGGAACTGCGGTGGGTACGTTCACGTTCAACGGTACTGGTGGCAAGGCTGTTTCAATGGAAAAGGAAACGCCTATGTTCTCACGCTTCACAACTTTCAGGATATACTTTGCGCAGAATGGGCTTGACCTGCACAGTATCAGGTTTGAGCTGACGGACAAGGAACGTTGATTTAAGGCTGGCGTTATGTTTTGTGCAAGTGAATAAACAGCAAGATCGGTCAGTAGATCCCAAATGGGATTACTGACCGATCTTTTTGTGGTATTTGTGGGTGATCTGGGCATGAAAAAAGGACTATCGAATGATAGTCCTAAAACTGGTTGCGGGAGCTGGATTTGAACCAACGACCTTCGGGTTATGAGAACTGACAAGCGGTGAACGGCATGAGTGAAGCCCCTCGCAAAAGTAACTATAAGCCCCGTGGAGAAGTGATAAGCAACGAGGGAAAACTACTCACGGAAGCAGGCACAAGCCCTCACATGGAGCGACAAGCGACACAAGGCAAGCTCCACAAGAGCAAAAAGAAAAAACACGGAAAAAGAAAACAAAAAACACAAACAGCGGACAAAACCACAAAGAAAAAGCCCCGGGAAAAGCAACGCACATTCAAAGAAAAGAAAAAGAGCTGAGCGATATATCTGTGAAATCTATCATGCGAGCGGCTAGGGGGTGAATTTTTGGGGTGTTGGAAGTGTTGGAAATGTTGGGAGTGTTGGAAAATCTATGATTTTTCAACACTCTCAATGTTTTCAATGCTTTCAATGCTCCAAAAAGAGGGGAACGCCGCTCAAGATACCCCCTCATTGCGAACGCAGTTCGCACCAAACACAGCGCAGGGGAGCGCACAAGTTCCACAAGGGAGAAACAGCACGGCAGGGGCGACAGCACAGTGCAGAAAAGCGCACAAGCTCCGCAGGACGGCAAGAGCGACAGCTCAGGAAAGCAGGAACGAGGGCGGCAGGCTCTCAGAAGTTGCGGCTTTGGCGGTCGTTGTTCTGAAAACCTATAATCAAGTTGTCATTGAGCGTTGCAAGGTATGCGTTGACCTGCTCCAGTTCCTTGCGCATTTCACGTGCTTCAAACCATGTTCCAATGATTGATATGATTATCAGTATAAATACGATTAGCCCGGCTATAAACCAAAATGTTAAGGTTGTTAATACCGCTTCCATTTACTTTTCCTCCTTGATTTTGATAACAGCCTTAGGGCTGTTTTTCTGTGTTATGTTGTATTTTCCGTTGCTTTGCTCCTTGTATCCTCTGCCGCGTTTGTCATTTGTCAATCCTGCTATATAGTCAATGCTCACATCATAAAAAAGCGCAAGCTTTATTACTCTTTCAAATGGGATTGGTCTTACGCCGTTTTCATACTTGGCATAATATGATTGCTCTGTCCCTAGTATTCTTGCCACATCTTCTTGGCTTAAATCTTTGTCCTCTCTGAGGTCTTTCAACCTTGGATAATAATTTGTACTAATTTTTGTCACTCCTTTGTTGTTACACTTTTGGTAATTTATCATAATTTAATCGCCTTAATTTTGTTTAAGTAAACAAATTATATCACAAGTGACCTTAAAAGTCTTGACAATAGGCTATATGTGACCTATAATGCTAATTGTAGGTTACATATGACCTAAACATAAAGTAAAGGTGAGCGGATAACCTCAACCGCAGAAAGGAAAAAACATGAGAGGAATACTTATAGGAGCGATCCACAAGAAAGGCACATTCACGGACGATAACGGAAAATCAATCGACTATGACAACTTGGTTTTGCAGGTGCAGAAGCCTATAGAAAACAAGTTGGCAGATGATTCAAATTTCGTTCAGGGTGTCGGTTACACTATCGCCAATGACTGCAAGTGTGCTTGGAGCGAAAGAGGAAACGTGTTCGGTAAAGATGTGTCTATGAAAGATATCGGAGAACTTGTCGGAACGGAAATCCAGTATTTCTACAACGATAAGAAGAAGCTTGAAGCGGTCATTATCTAAGGGGGCTTGAACATGACAGTATACGCACTTTATTTTTGCTTGGTGGTGGCGCTTGCCCTGTTTTATTGCCTTACTCGTTGTTTCAAGGCTATTGATAAGAAGAATAAGGAAATATCTAAACTGCAGTTCCGTGTTAAAGAACTGGAGCGACAGGCTCAGGGAATTGAGGTTGTGGGCGTTGAATGATGTCACTTCTTCACAAATTGATGTATCGTCTGTTTCTACCTCTGAGCAGACTGATGAATATACTATGTCGGCTGTTATCGAAAATCAGCACACTATAATCAATAATCAAAATATTACAATTTCATATTTAGGCACTATATGCTTTTTGATAACAATATCTATCGGTATTTATCTTGTCATCAAGTTTGGCAAGTGGATATATAGCTTAATTAATTAAGAAAGGAGAATGTGTTAATGAATCCTGTTTCTACAACTGCAGAAGGTGGCAATACTCTCGTAAATGTCGGTGAAGTTATGACAAAGTTCGCTAACTCTGCTATTCAGGGCATTTCCGATTCTATCGTCGCTCTTATCCCTGTGATAACTCTGACAACTGTAATCGGCATTGCTATCAGAATGTTCAAAAAGTACGTAAAGGCGTAAGCCTGACAGCAACGAGGGCAGTTCATTCAGTGAACTGCCCTTTTATTATGCTAATTTTTAAGGGGGAATTATGATAAATAGAAAACTTAAAGCAACGCTGTCATTAGTGCTTGCACTTATCGTGATGTGTTCGGCTTGTGTGGTGCCTGTGTTTGCACTTGATGATGTAAGCGGTGGGGGTTCGTCTAGTAACGTTATTCGTGTGAAACGATTCTCACAAATGATTGATTATGCAAAAAATAACAATATTGATATTGAAAATTCTCATTATATTATGACATATTCTGAGGATAGTTCACAATATTATTGGTGGTATTACATTTTCTTTATTCCTGATGATATTTTGGTTAATGATACATTAATTCTTACACATGGTCGCTATTCATCATCTTTTACTATTTCTTTTATTAATGCTTGTGTTTCTAACTATGGTAACTCTGACATAGATGCTTTAGAATATCGTGCTAATGTTGATGTATCTTCTTTTTCTTTATATGTTGATGATGATGAACAATCACATTCTAATCTTAATCACATTTATGCTACAAATGTTAACATTACCAATAATGGAGATAAACTTGATGTATCAAGTCCATTTGCGAAACCATATAAAGCTTCTATTACTTATGATGATGATAGCAAAAACTTTTTGTTTAATTTTGAACCGAAAAATGATAATGATGTATACAACGTAAATATTGCCGTGTCTAATCAATCAGAATGGAATTATCCTAACTCTGATGGGTGGTACTATCTCCCTATGGACACTTCGGGAGATTTCACGAAAGAAAATCCTTTGCATGGCTCAATCCCTCTGAATGTTATGCGTGACGGCATTATGCGGTATAACAGCAACAAAGATATTGAAAATACGGGCAAGCTTTATTTCTTCTTGATAGCGGCTAAGGGCAAGGGTGATGAAGCGTTATATAAGGATAGATTTTGCGCCGCAAGTTATGAATATAGTCTTGTTGATACTGTAGATAGTCACAAGAAAGAGCCGTTTGATGAAAAGAAAGATTATGAAAACTTTCCGTCTTTGTCTGATTATATAGATACTGATTTTCCTGATATAAGAGATTACGTTAACTTTGATATGTTTCAAGACTTGGACGGCATATCGGACTTTTTAAAGGCGGTTGTTGAATTTCTGTGGAACGCTTTCACAGGCTTCTTCCGTTGGCTGTGGGCGGCTCTGAAATTTGTATTCTTCAACTTCTTAGGCATTTTTGAATGGCTCGGCAAGTGTTTGTGGACTATTGTTAAAAATATCGGCATTGCACTGTATAATCTCGTGGTCGACTTGAAGAAGCTCGTGACCTATCTTTTTGTACCTAACTCAAAAGATTTGAATGTTGCTATAGAAAGCAAGTTTCCTGCTTATGCAAAGTTAAGAAAAGCTTTTCAGCAGGGTAAGCAATCATCATCAAATTCAGTTACGTTTACACTTTTCGGAAAGAACTTTGATTTTAATATGAACTCCGCTCCGAACGAGCTTAAGAGTGCGCTGTTCAATGCTTCAACTATAGCAATGTACGCTATCTGTATCTATGCGACAATTAAGGCTTTGTTCCGTTGCTTCGGAATACAGCTTCATGAATCAAGTGAAAGTGAGGGAGAATAATGATAACTGCGAAAATAGTAGTGCTGTTCTTTAGTCTGCCGTTCTTTAAGTCATTCTCAATAAGTGATGAAGCTTATTCAGCTCTTAGGGATATGATTTCTTTTCTGTATCAGCTTGACCAATTCTTAAATCTTGAATTGATGTTTGAGAGCATTTTCTATGTTCTCGGACTTCTGCTTGTATCTGCACTTGTGAACTTTGTAAGGGGGCTTTTATAATGTGGTCGGCATTTGCTAACATCAATTGGAAAGCTATGCTTATACCTCTCGCCTTGGGAAGCGTTGTGGTGGGCGTTATCGTGCTTCTTATGCTGTTTGGAACTCCTGTGCTTCATGCTTTTCCTTTGTCGGTAAAGGACACTTTCAAGACTATTAGAAAACGGCTTAAAGGTGAAGAAGTTCCGTTCAATATGTATGGGCTATATCTCTATAACGGCTTAGGCGGTCGAGGTAAAACTATAAGCATGGTGAAACGTGCGCAAGAGGTCAAGAGTAGATTTCCGAAAGTGCTTATCTGTGCTAATTTTCATACGGAAGTGGCTGACAGATTTTTTGATTGTTGGGAAGATATCTTGAACGTTGAGAATATTGACGAAAACGGCGTTAATCAAGGCGTGCTGTTTCTGTTTGATGAAATGCACCTGACTCTTAATTCTCAATCATGGAAAGATGCTCCGGACGAGCTTCTCGAATATATCTCACTGCAACGGCATTTACACAAGTGTATATGGGGGTCGGCTCAGGAGTGGAAAAGGTGTACAAAAATAATTCGTGAGCAGGTCAATTATATCATAGATTGTAAGGCGTATTTCAATTCACGCCTTATCGTCAATAAATGCTATACAAAAGAAAATTATCTCATTAATGGAGAGCAGGGCAGTGCAGGAACGAGAAAACGTCCGAAAGAATGGAAAGAAACATTTTGCGCCACTGATGAATTAAGGTCGCTTTATGACACGGAAGAAATCGTTAAGGGGCTGAAAATCGGGCGCACAAGTGAGCAAGAGAAAATAGCAAGCAGAATTTTAAAAGCTATGCAAGATTGATTTAGCCACGTGCGCACGCTCCTGCGTGCGCCGTGGCGAACAGCTTGCAAGCTTAGAAATTTGCGGTTATATACTTGATAATAACCGCAAATTTCCGTCAAAAACTAAAATGGCGGTGGGAAAATGGCAAATTTTTATGATTTACCCCCTGAGGTCGTTTTAAAAAATACTAAAACAAAAATCTACGCTGACGGCTCTTCGACAACAACTTATTGCAACAATTACATATTCGTTGACAAAAACCTTGAAGAATATCAGCAAAATCAAGAAATATTACAGCTTAAACGAAAATGGGAGAAATTTGAGAAATCTCAGCAGGAAGAAGATACTCAAACAGATATGTTTGATATAATCAAAAAACCTGCAAAGGTTTCAAAAGAGGAAAGAGGGGAACGGACGGATATATTAAAGCGTGCAAAAGACAAGGTCTTTGATATAGCCTTTTCAAATGAGTGGGCGTATTTTCTCACTATTACTTTCAATGGTAGTGAATACGATTTTTCTAATGCTGATTTTGTTAAGAAAAAACTTAGGCGGTGGCTTGAAAATCAGGTCAAGCGGAAAGATATGAAATACTTGCTCATTCCTGAAAGGCATAAGAACGGCGGTATACATTGCCACGCTCTTATCAATGATTGCTTTGATATGGTCGATTCAGGCACAAGGCTTGTAACTGGATATAACAAACCTGTGACATTAAAGACCATAGAGGAAAAGAACTTGCACGTTAGAAACGTTGTGTATAATATCCCTGAATGGAAATACGGCTTTTCCACGGCTATTCCTGTGGAAAATAATTCGGCGGCTCTTGCGTTCTATATCACAAAATATATAACAAAGGGCAATAATAAGATATTCGGCAAGTATTATTGGAGTAGTCGGAATTGTAATCGTGATCCTCAGATTATATACAGTAATACCGATTTTGATAGCGTTTCAAAGTCGGCTATCACAAAACCTTATACCTCTAATCAGTATAAATACAATACAAATGTAAATATTATTCCGAACTTTGAAGAAGTTTCAGCTAGGTTTGATAATATTGCAGATTTCCTTGATTATATTTACTCTGACGAATACCGCAAGGAATATGATGATTATTTTGAAAGGAGTGAACTAAATGAATGATGAAATGCTTATTGCTTTTCAACGTTTTCTATCTGATACTTGCAGGATTAGTTATAATCATTATTTGTCATTGTCTGAAAACGTTCAGCAACAAATACTTGAAAGCTTTTATAATAACGATTGCAATTCTGATATTGTTAGGGCTTTACGTAATACTTCGCCTGCAACTGAATCAAAAAGTTTCCTTGAATATCTCCGCAAGCACAGACTTTCAAGAGCCGTCTTTCATCAGCTTGATAACGTGACAAAGGTAAAAATCTATAATAACTATCATCAGGAAAGGACCTTGGCAAAATGATAATGAGCATTGAAAACATTGACACGGATAAAATTTTGTTCTGTGACTATATCATAGTATGGAATAATGAAACGTGTTACAGAAAATCTCCGTCAACTTATGATGGCTATGTAGGTATCATAACAAAATACCTTTACCCTTATTTCAAGAGCAAAGGACTTAGACTTGTTGATGTCAAGCCTATGCACATAGAGGGCTATCAAAGGCACATACTGCATGATACAAGGCTTTCTGTGAATACGCTCCGTAAACATCATGAAGTCATGCGTGCGTGTCTGAATTACGCATATAAGAACGATTTTATAAGCAAAAATCCTTACACGGCTTTTTCACTTCCTCGAAAGGTGGAAAATGAAATGTCATATTATACAGAAGAACAGCTCTTGAAGCTCCTTCGTGTAGCTTATGGTACTCAGATAGAAAGCTTTGTGTATCTCGCTGTGTGGTTTGGACTTCGCAAGTCTGAGATACTCGGTTTGCGGTGGGAGAATGTTGACTTTATCGGGCGTTGTCTTTATATCCGTGAAACAAGAACTAGGATAAAAGACTATAAGTCCGGACACTGGGTCGAAAGTCAAAACAAGAGAATGAAAACAGTAAAATCACGCCGTGAGTTTCCTCTTAGTGATGAACAACTTGACTACTTGCATAAGCTTTATAGCAGACAAGCTCCACTGTGCAAGGCAAGGAATTATGTGTGCGTGAACGCTGAGGGTGTACCGCTTCACTATGATTATGTACTGCACGCCTTTCAAGACTTGCTCCGCAAGAACGATTTGCCTAAAATTCGCATACATGACCTTAGACACAGCAATGCAACGCTTATGCTTAACAGCGGTTTCAGTATGAAAGAGGTTTCGGAGTGGCTCGGTCACAGTACATACAAGCTTACGGCTGATACATATACTCATGTATCGGCTGAGAATAAAGCTCAGATGTCGAAAACGATAGGCTATAAGCTTTCACCTTATAAGGGTGATAACTTATGAGTGTAGCACTTACGGCTTATTCAGGGGTGTTTCTGCTTTATGTGAGCTATGATCTTGAAATGATTATTGAGAATTTTGAAAGGAATGTTGAAAATGAAAGAGTTTAATTTTTGGTGCAAGGAAAATACTGATTTCGGTAAGTGTGATAATAAGAAATGCGGTTTTTTTGAGTGCGGCTGTTATGGTTACTGTGATGAATGTGTTTATCATTTTATGGATTCAACTGTTTGTGAAAATTGTTCCGCCCCTCAATTTATGAGAGATTATGCAAAACAGCAGGAAAATGATTAATAAAAAAAATGCAGGAAGATATTAATCATCTTCCTGCATTATTTTTTCAAACTTTATATCGTCTTCAAGCAACTCCAGTATTAGAGCGTTCAGACTCTTTCCTTTTTTCTCTGCATGAGCTTTGTATATGTCCCTTTTTCCTTTAGGCATTCTTAATGATACTTGGTCATATGCTTTTGAAATATATTTGCTTGTAGCTTTTTGTTGTGCCTTGCTTATCATTTTATCACCTCTTTGGATTATATTATATCATATTTTTATAATGCTATCAATATACAATTTCAATATATATTGCTAGCAAAATTTGTGCAATTTATCTATTGATATAATGCTAGCAATATGTTATAATATATATAGTGAAAGAGATAAAGGTAACTTTCACAGCGGAGGAAATTGAAAGGAGTGAGGATAATGCAGAACATGCCTACAGCTACAGAACTTGCGATAAAGTATGCAAAGCGTGAACAGCTTAGAATTATAATAGACAAGGCTCAGAATATTCATGCTGATTGCGAATATGAGGCTTTATCAAAGCTGATTAACGAACTCAAACAAATGCTTGAAGAAGCATAAAAAAATGTAGTCGGCAATCCGTCAAAATACACCGACTACATATTCACACACAAACTCGGATAACCTCCGCTTTGTAAATCCGAGTATAACACAAATTTTACTAAATGTCAAGTTGAAAGGATTGTTGAAAATGACTATTTCAAACTACTATGTTCGTGAGTATCTTCACCTTTATCATGAATATCGTAAGGTAATTAATATATTTGATGCTTTTCTTTTGTATGGGAAAATAGAATACACTCTCGGTGAGTTGCGGAGAGATTTTTCACTTGACTATCAATTTCACTGTGCCCTTCATGATAGGCTCTTTAATCTTTCCTGTCGTACTTGCGGAAAGTTCGGCAAACTTAATTCTCAGAATGATTTCTGATTATTATTCGTGTAAATAAAATAAAGAGAAGCCTTTTTTTCAAGACTTCTCTTTGCTGGTTGCGGGAGCTGGATTTGAACCAACGACCTTCGGGTTATGAGCCCGACGAGCTACCGAACTGCTCCATCCCGCGATATTTTTTGTGCTCTCTCTTGAGTGCTTATTTATTATATCACAAATGAATGTGAATGTCAATACCTTTTTTGCAATTTTTTTATTTTGATTGAAAACTCTTGACTATTGTATCCAAATCGGGTATAATATATACGATATCGGGGTGTGGCGCAGATTGGTAGCGCGCTACCTTGGGGTGGTAGAGGTCGCCTGTTCAAATCAGGTCACTCCGACCAATATGTAAAAACGGCTTTCCGCTATTGTGGAGAGCCGTTTTTTTTTAGTTGAATAGTGCTAAAGATTTTCACAAGCAAATATTAATCATCATAACAAGGTACAGAACAATTATCACAAGAAGGGGAATCTGTAAGATAAAATATACATTCCTCACAGTGAGCATAACAGCAACAGTTATCATAATCGCATACCTTATCAGCACATTCGCCATGGTCGGTATTTTCTTTACACCAAAAATTAAACTCTTTCATTTTAAAAAATCCTTTATTATTCAAATTTGAGATTATTCACAGCTTTGCACATTTGGTTGAAATTGCTATGTACATAACGCTGGGTAGTTGTTATATCAACGTGTCCGAGCAATGCTCTGAGAGTTTCGATATCTGCACCACACTGAATAAGATACGTTGCATAGCTATGTCTAAGCTTGTGCGGGGTGAGATACTGTAAATCAGGGTACTTTGTTTTCTGTTGTTCATAGAACGCTCTGTAGAGCCTGTTATAACGTCTAAGGGATATAACTGTATGAGTTATAGGCGAAACGAACAGAAAGCCGTTTGAGACGTCCTGAGAGCGTATCTGATTAAGAATAGCTATTGCATTACTATGCAAGGGGATAAGCCTATCACGGCGAGATTTTGTGGTCTGTACAATCCTATCACCGCATGAAGTATGTACGAGTGTCTGACAGACTTTAAGATATCTATTATCAAGGTCAATGTTATCCCAACTAAGGGCGAGAAGTTCACCACGGCGGAGACCTGTCCACAAGTCAAGCTGAAACATTCTGCAAACGCTGCTATCATCATCAAAGAGATGTACGAGATTATCGGGGCTAAAATATTCAGCTTCTTTTTTTATACGTTTTGGAGGTTTAACATAGTCGCAAGGGTTTTTGTCACAATAACCATTAACTATAGCTTCACGGAATACACGTTTAAGTAAGAAATATGAACGTCTTTGGCGGTCATTACTGTAAGATAGGGTGGATTTAAGACAATTCTGAATATCAATAGGCTTTACGCTCAGAAGCTCCATATCGGCTATATAACCGAAGTGTTTTTGATTTATATAGTAATAGTCCTTATAGCAATCATAGGCTATCACATCAACGCAGTATGCGTTATAGAACATCTCAAACCATTCTTTAAAAATCATAGGACATCATCATTTCCATTCTCTTTAAGATATTGAAGTATATCATTGCAGTTCTTTTCGACTTGACTTGAAAAGGTGAAACTACTTTCATACTGATAAAAGACATTAGCACGAGGGGGAGAAACTATCGGCAAATCGTCTTTAAAGTCTGAATTGCAATAGATTTCTTTAGTTTTGCGGACTATGTTCTTGCTACTCCAGAAGAACTTGCCAAAAATCTTTTTTACGTCCTTTGTTATGTACTTTGTGACGTAAAAAGCTAGATTAGACATCTGTCCGTAAGTCTGAATAGCTGTTGAGAAACCATAGCGCCAATCAGACACGTTATATACAACAGGCAAATCAGATATATCACAGCCGAGCTTATCACATATATGCAGGCGCTTTATAGTATCTATTTTAAGGGGCTTGTCATGACCCTTAACAAGACGTGTACCACTATCAACGAACTTAAAGTCACAATCGTTTATAAGAGCGTGACAATGTATACCGCCTTTTTTGTGAAACTCAGGAACAAGGACATAACGCAAGCCTTTACGTTGAACAGCATTATCAAACCAACGTTTCAAGGGCTTAAAGACTTCCCGAGGGTCGGAGCGGTCAAAATCTTTACCGCTGAATGTTATAGTAAGAAAGTACTTCCAATCATTCTGATAAACAATATCAAAGATACTTTGCTTTGCTCTTTGAACACTATCGGAACGAACTTCACCGCTTTGTGACTGCTTATCTTTAAACTTGCGAGTGTCAAGCATATCAAACGTTATGTTTCCGCTTTCGTCCTCATACTCAAAATAACATATGTAATTTTCACGAGCCTTTTTAAGTTGCTCTTGTCTTGAACGTTCGTCAATACTATGCTCATGCTTGCAGTGATACTCAAATGCAGGGTCTTTAAAAATGTGTCGGTCAGAACGTGTTATAGTATAACTGCCGTCACGATATTCCTTTATCTTTGTATTACACTTGACCTCTTTAGAGGACGTTTTTAGGGGCATTTTTAACACCTCATTTTTAAAAGTGAGTACTTTTTGTGGCTAATATCAAGTAATAGCCACACGCACCGCAGGGCGGCGCAAGCGCTCGCCCCTGCGGTCGCTCGTGGCTATACGCCACGCCTTTTTCGCAGACTTCTGCTTGTCTTTCTATCGTGCATAATGTCACTTGTAACATCTACTCCACGATTGGCAAGTATTTCCGTGTCGCTGATGTACTCCTTATCAAGCATATTATCTACAAGCTGAGAAGTATCATAAAGCTGTCGGCTCTGATTAGTCTGCAAATACAAACGGCTGTAAAGCTTTTTCGGCATATATGACTTATTCTCAGTATATGCCTCATACTCGTCTATATCGTAGGTTTTGACCTTAATAAGGCGTGTATAAGGGTGACGGAATGTAGCACGGCACGTTGACACTGTAGCCGTTATATCTCGTATCTGCTTATCAAGCAGATTGAAGCGTTGCACTGTAGCAAGTATCATCATTTTGCGCTTTCTACATTGACAAAGGTGCTGAAAAAGCGGTTTAGGAACGGCTCTTTTACCACCTGAAAAATCTCGTGAATTGAAGATAGTGCCTATCTCATCAATCACCACAATGCAATTTTTAGGAGCGTGCAGGATATCTTGTGCGGAATTAAGCTTGTATATATTCGTCCACTCAGGGAAGTTTTGAAGATTGATATTTGTAAGTATAGACAACTGAGGATAACGCACGCAATAGTTATATGCTATCTGAGCGAGGGTTGACGTTTTACCAGTGCCGAATTTACCAGTATAAAGGTGTATGCCCCAACCTTGAAAGATAGCGAAATTATTGAAGTATGCACCGAAAAGGTGGTCATACACCTCATAGGTAATAAAGGGCGGTATTTGTTTTATGTAATCAAATATAATCATAACAAATCACCTACACAGCACTTGCACAACGTGTCATGCGTATCATCACATTATAGAAAAACTTGCAGAAGATACAGAGCATAACCACAGCGAATATAAAAGCCATGCCGAGAAGCAAAGCGTCATATCTATTCATGACTTCTTGCGAAAGATCACAGCCCATTAACTTCAAAAGCTGAAAAAATGGATTGTTTTCATCAAACACTATGTGTACTTTCATCATCACTCACCTCACTATCATTAGTTTCAACCGCAGGAACGGCTTTTATTTCAACATCTTCACCGAACATAAGATATTCAATAAGCTGTTTTCTGTTTCCGCTGAATTCATGTTCAGCTTTAAAGTTTCTAAGGTCAGTGAAGAAACCTATAACACCGCTTATAGTACAAACCATAAAGCAGATAACGAGTATAAACAAAACCAAGTTAAGCATTTTTCTACCTCCTAACGAGCCATACAAGAGAAAAGACCATAAGAGCAACGAGGACAACTAAAACAATATTTACTAACATAATAAACCTACTTTCTAAGCATAAAATATAATAACGTCAAGCTGATTGATAAAAGCATACCACCTATAATAGCCGAACCGAGAGTAAAGCTGTATTTCCCAAATGGAAACGTATAAGACATACAGTTCATCAGAAATTTAAAAACTAATTCAATACCATGTATTATATCCATAATTCACCTCACGAAGGTATAACAAGCTTGATAAGCGCAATAGCTAAGAACAGCACAAACCATGCAGAAAACACAGCATAAAACCATGAGGGCAAGCAAGAAAGTGCGGCGGTAAGAAAGTCCCAATATGTGCCCGTTGTACTAAATATAGATTTTATATCCGTGAAATCAACAGAGCCAAAATTAGCATTAATTTTCTTTTTATCAAGATACTTGTTATAATCATCAGGTTGCATATATGAACCATCATTTATAACACCGTCTGAACCTTTGGCAAGGTCAACGTCAGTAACCTTTGAAGGCGGTATATTACACAAGTCTTTGAGCTTTGTAGTCGAGGGATTATAAGTATTTCCGTCCTTATCTTTATATACTTTTGGTACATAATCAGGAAACTTCTCATAAGAGAAAGAATCTGAAATAACAGAATAAACACGATAAGCCTTGAATGTTTCGGGCTTGCCTGTTTCTTCATCAACGGACCTTACAAAATCATCAATCTTCTCACACGTCTTAAGGTTTGTAAAATCTTCTTGATAGGCATACGAGCCGAGCCACGTTGAAGAATTTGTATCTTCTGTTTTTTCACCATTCTGAGGAGTAACATGACCGTTATTCTTTACAAATACACCGATAACATTAACATAAAGCTTGCTATCATCAGTAAGACCATGTGTTTTATAATCAATAGAAGTGAGGTCAAAAGATACAGTAAGCTTGCCGTCACGAGGAATAGTATAAATAGGTGTTCGGCCTTGATATAATGTTAAATACGGCTCAAAAGTATCAACAGTATCATTACTATTCAAATCGTCAGAAGAAGAGCCGTCAGACTTAATTTTTTCATCATCTTGACCCTTGTAGTAATTACCGTCATGGTTCATTGCATAAAGCACAACATCTTCATCAAAGAAACGTTGCAAATCATCACCAGCGTTAAGAAGATTTTTTGAAAGACAACATAAAACGGCATAAGTACCAGAGCCGTAAGATTTTCCTAAGTCTTTTTCATTGAACGTTTTAAAAAACTCAGGTGTAAGCTTTATATCAAGGTTTATATTATTATTTTCAGCCGCTACAAGTCCATTTTCATCAGCATTAGCACCGCCTTTTGACGGATAATAAATTTTATTTTGCATATTCAATGAAAGTTCGGGGGTATATGTCACAGTAAACGGAGCAGGAACAGCGTTAGGGTAAGTAGGTGTTATATCATCGCCGTTGTTAGTTATTTTAATATTAGATTTAAAGATGTGATTAGGATAAGAATGTGATTGTTCATCATCATCAACATATAAAGAAAAAGAAGATACATCAACATTAGCACGATATTCTAAAGCATCTATGTCAGAGTTACCATAGTTAGAAACACAAGCATTAATAAAAGAAATAGTAAAAGATGATGAATAGCGACCATGTGTAAGAATTAATGTATCATTAACCAAAATATCATCAGGAATAAAGAAAATGTAATACCACCAATAATATTGTGAACTATCCTCAGAATATGTCATAATATAATGAGAATTTTCAATATCAATATTGTTATTTTTTGCATAGTCAATCATTTGTGAAAATCGTTTCTCACGATTAACGTTACTAGACGAAACGACACTGCTAACGTCATCAGCGAATGCAGGAACGGCACAGCATATCATCACAACAAGTGCAGAGAACATACACAACACTTGCTTAATCTTATTTCTCAATTTATCAACTTCCTTTCAAAAAAATTAAGCGGAGCAATTTGAATTACTCCGCTTATGTAAATGGTTTTGCTTATACAGCGTGTCTGAACTTTGCGAAAAGTCCTGCACCTGAGCCGAGAAGAGACAGACCTACAAGAATTGCAATAGGTACGTTGCTTGTCATAGCGTCCCAACAAGAACCAAAAACAGTAACGGCATTACTAAGCATTGTTGTTACAGCTTCCATTATTAGCAAAACTCCTTTCTTATTAAATTTTTATAACAGCGGTTTCACCGCTAATTATTTTGTGTTGCGGTGAAGTGTTCCGTCTGCATTGATAACGGTGATATCAACAAGCTGAGAACGTCCGTTAAAAATCTGATAGTTCAGCATTACATCACAGCCGAGAAGCTTATTGAAATCCTCAGAATTTCCGTTAAGTCTGATTGCATTTTCGGTCGGAATTTTCAGCGTATCGACCATTTTTCCGTGACAATCGGGGTTATCAACTTCCTGCAGAAGCTGAAATACTACCTTTTCGGGGCTGTTTATCTGCTTGCCCTCTATTACTCCGTTAAATGCTTTCTTTTTTGTCCAGCCTACAATAGTTGTTTTCATGTTTTTTCCTTTCTGAGGTTTTTCGGCTTTTCCTCGTGCCTTTAAATTTGTGATAATAAACATAAGATAAACAGATGCTTACCCGGTGGCTTCTTTAGTGCCAAAACTCTAAGAAAGTTTCATAGAGTGCTACCTATTATGCACACGTTCACGGCTACTACCTACCATTCGAGACTTTTCCGTTTCAGGCTGTCGTCATTCACCGATTTAATCGTAGTTATCTTTATGTTCAAGTACTTAGTACAATAATGTACTACCAGCATATATAATATACCCCATTTTTGTACTATTGTCAATAGAACAATTATGTACTATGATATAATTTGTATGAATAAACAAATAAGTGAGGTGATTTTTATTAATTATTATCAAAGACTTAGAGATTTAAGAGAGGATATGGAACTAAATCAAAGCATGATAGCGAAAATTCTTGACACTTCTCAAAAGCAATATAGTAGGTGGGAAACAGGTGAATATCCTATCCCATTTGAAAAAGTTATACAGTTAGCAAAATTTTATAAAGTGAGTATTGATTATATAGCAGGACTTACGAATGATAAAAGAGGAATAGGCTATAAAGCCGACAGCAACAGTAAATACAATATAACACAGCAGAACAATAATAGCGCTGTTGTAAAAATTAAGGAGAAATAAATGTTAGGTTTAGACAAGACTTTAGCATATATACTTATAGGACGAATTATCATAGATGCGTTAATCTTTTTGCTTATTATTTATCTAATCTGCAAATTTCTTGACCTTTGCAAAACTGTTAATGATCTTTCAAAGAGGAACAAGGAGCAAGCGGAACTATTGAAACAGCAAAATGAAACGCTTGTGAAAATAGGACAGATAATAATAAAAATTAATCAGGATAAAGAGGGGTAATCATGCTAGAGGAATTATTTCAAAACGCAGAAACAGCAACAGCAATATTCATAGGGTTGAATATAATTTGGCTAGTAATTGTTATTGCTTTAATTATTTGTGTTTTCAACATATCCATAAGACAATCACATCAGGACAGAGGACAAGACACCATAATCAAGCTACTGCAAAACATATCCGACCAACAAGAGGACATACTTGACGAGCTGAAATACCTCAATGACAGCAATGACGTAGACCGACAGGAGCAAGAGGACTACACAGAGCCGAATGACTATCAAGACTTCTGAGTGTCGCCTATCGGCGAGAATACAAAGTGCTGACCACTACGGATTAAAGTTGAGAAGCGGTGCTTGTTTGTAGCTCCGATATGACACAATCAGAACAAAGGGAACGCACAGCCTTGCGACAGTGTGCAGACCTGCACCCCAGAGGTGGGCGCGTGGCGATGTCACACAAAGTTTTTCACTGCGTTCAAAACTTTGGCGACCGCCACTCAGGCAGGGGGCAGGCAAGGCGCACAGCACAGCTTTGTGCGCCCTGCACCCTCAACATTTAATGCTTCGGACATAAAAAACGCCCTGCGCACTTCGTGCGTGGGCTTGGGGTGGTAGAGGTCGCCTGTTCAAATCAGGTCACTCCGACCAATATGTAAAAACGGCTTTCCGCTATTGTGGAGAGCCATTTTTTAGTTGTCGAAATATTCTAACACAAAAAAAGCTCCGACGGCAAATCGGAGCTTTTGGTTTTATATTACATCTTCGCAAGCTTTGCAAATTCTGCTTTCAGTGCAGGATAGATCTCTGTGTAAAGCTTGTAGTATTTCTCATACTCAGGTGCTCGCTCTGCTTCAGGCTGCTGTACCTTGTCGGTCTTTACTACTGCCTTACAAGCTTCCGGTACTGATGAGTAAATGCCTGCGCCTGTTGCTGCAAGAAGTGCTACGCCAAGGGCTGGACCTTCTTTCGATGAAGCTGTTTTTACAGGGCAGTTGTAAAGATCTGCGAGCATTGATCTCCACAGCGGTGAGCTTCCGCCGCCTCCGCATGCCATCATGTCGGATACGTTGATATCCATTTCTCTGAATACCTCAACACAATCTCTCAGGGAGTATGATACGCCCTCCATTACTGCTCTCAGCATATCACGCTTAGTGTGCATTGCGGAAAGTCCGAAGAATACTCCTCTTGCGTCAGGGTCAAGATGCGGTGTTCTTTCGCCCATGAGATATGGCAGATAGAGAAGTCTGTTTGCACCAACAGGCACTTTCTCTGCTTCCTTATCCATGAGATAATATTCGTCAACGCCCATGCACTTTGCTGTTTCTTTCTCTGCATTGCAGAAATTATCCCTGAACCATTTCAGCGAAAGTCCTGCGCCTTGTGTAACACCCATAACGTGCCATGCGTTCGGTACTGCTGCACAGCAGGTGTGAACTCTGCCCTTTGGGTCGATAGAGATAGAAGAAGTGTGTGCAAATACGACGCCTGATGTTCCGATAGTTGTGAACGCCTTACCGTCCTCTGCAACGCCTGTTCCGATAGCCGCAGCGGCATTGTCGCCTGCTCCGCCTACTACTATAGTACCCTCTTTAAGTCCTGTAAGCTCAGCCATTTTCTTTGTGACCTTGCCTGTTACCTCGCATGACTCGTACACCTTGCCCAGCATTGACATATCAATGCCAAGCGTATCGCAGACTTCCTTTGACCAGCAGCGGTTTGGCACGTCAAGAAGCTGCATACCGCTTGCGTCGGAAACCTCTGTTGCATATTCGCCTGTGAGGATAAATCTCAGATAGTCCTTTGGAAGAAGAATGTGTCTGCACTTTTCATATATATCAGGCTCGTTGTTCTTTACCCAAAGGATTTTCGCAGCCGTCCAGCCTGTGAGGGCAGGGTTTGCTGTTATCTTGATGAGCTTTTCTCTGCCTAGCTTTTCGTTCATTTCTTCAACTTCTGCGGCAGTTCTCTGATCGCACCATATTATGGACTTTCTAAGCACGTTGTTGTCCTTATCCAGCATAACAAGTCCGTGCATCTGTCCAGAGATACCAACACCTGCAACGTCCTCTTTATTTACGCCGCTTTTGGTCATAACAGCCTTGATAGTGTTTATCATTGCGTTTGCCCAGTCAGCAGGGTCCTGTTCTGCATAGCCATTTTTAGGCTGATACATAGGATATTCAATAGTTACAGAAGAAATAACAGTGCCCTTTTCGTCAAAAAGCACCGTCTTAGTGCCACTTGTGCCGCAGTCTACGCCGATTACATAAGCCATATTTTTTTACTCCTTTATAATATGTATAGTATCATTTGTGTTCATTAAAACGATTACATTAATTATACAATATTTCTCTCTGAAATGCAATACCCATAAAACGTTTTCGCAAAATTTATCTGCACATAAAAACAGGACGGTGGGGCTACCGTCCTATAAGTTTGTTGAAAGACCTGGCGAACTTGTTGGCGGAACATCGTGTCTGCGTTATTGGCAGGGTACGGTCTTATACCACCATTTTAAGTCTAGTCTGCTTTCTCAAGCACAAAGAATGTGCTGTTGTTTTCACTTTTCATTTCCTTTATAGCCCAGCCTGCCGCGATCAGACTGTTGAGCTTTTCAACTCGCTGAAATCTGTCCATATCCGGGGCTTTTCCATCATGGGCTTTGTCCTCATTTCTTGAAACATAAAATATCTTTTGCATATATATCCTCTTTCCCTGAGAGTGACAATTGTTCCCCGATTTTTTTACAACTGTCGCATTTTATTGATTACATTATACTACACAAATATGGAGATTTCAAGGAATACCAAAAATTTTAACCTCTTTTTAACGCTTTAGTATTATTCTGATTTTTCATGCTTTTCAGTGCTTATTATATATAACGGCATAGGTAAGGTGTAAAAATGCACGTTTTCAGGGCTGCTTTATGTGCTGATATGTACAAAAACTTATGACGAGTGAGTATTTTTATATGACAGCCCTTGACTTTTTTTTATAAAAGGCATATAATAATATTATTAATTTATATATTTATAGTCTTTATAAATAATGAAACTAAGAAACTAATTTATATGGAGGGTTTAACAATGGGTAGAGTATATAACTTCAGCGCAGGTCCTGCTGTACTCCCTGAGGAAGTGCTTAAGGAAGCTGCCGATGAAATGCTCGATTATAAGGGCACAGGTATGAGCGTAATGGAGATGAGCCACCGTTCCAAGGCGTTCGATGACATCATCAAGGAAGCTGAAAAGGACATCAGAGATCTTATGGGTATCCCTGATAACTATAAGGTGCTGTTCCTTCAGGGCGGTGCTTCTCAGCAGTTCTCAGCCGTTCCTATGAACCTTATGAAGAACAAGAAAGCGGCTTACATAATCACAGGTCAGTGGGCTAAGAAGGCTTATCAGGAGGCTCAGAAATACGGCGAGGCTGTTGCTGTGGCTTCTTCTGCTGACAAGACTTTCTCTTATATCCCTGATTGTTCAGACCTCGATATTCCTGAGGACGCTGACTATGTTTATATCTGCGAAAACAATACTATCTATGGTACAAAGTACAAGACACTGCCTAACACAAAGGGTCACACACTTGTTGCAGACGTTTCTTCCTGCTTCCTGTCTGAGCCTGTTGACGTAACAAAGTACGGCGTTATTTACGGCGGTGTTCAGAAGAACGTTGGTCCTGCCGGCGTTGTTATTGCTATCATCAGAGAAGATCTTATCACTGACGACGTTCTCGAGGGCACACCTACAATGCTCAAGTGGAAAACTCAGGCTGACGCAGATTCTCTTTATAACACACCTCCTTGCTATGGAATCTATATCTGCGGCAAGGTATTCAAGTGGATAAAGAAAATGGGCGGTCTTGAGGCTATGAAGGCTCACAACGAGAAGAAGGCTAAGATACTCTATGATTATCTTGACCAGAGCAAGCTCTTCAAGGGCACTGTTGTTCCTGAGGACAGATCTCTTATGAACGTTCCATTCGTAACAGGCGACGCTGAGCTTGACAAGAAGTTCGTTGCTGAGGCTACAGCAGCAGGCTTTGTAAACCTCAAGGGTCACAGAACTGTTGGCGGTATGAGAGCTTCTATCTACAACGCAATGCCTATCGAGGGCGTTGAAAAGCTTGTTGAGTTCATGAAGAAGTTCGAGGCTGAGAACGCATAATCAGATTTGATCGAGGTGAAATTTCAATGCTTCATCGATTGCTTCATATGATAAGCACTGCTGATTTGATCAAAAACAATCCGGACGATTGGCGTGATAAGCTTAATGAAAGAAGTAAGTCAAAAGGCAAAGTTGTTCTCGTTCTTTTCGCTGTAATACTTGTTCTTTGCCTGTTTGTAAGAATTATCACTTAAATAGATGAAAGAGGTTAGTTTAATGTACAACATATTGACTTTGAATAAGATCGCCGCTTGCGGTACAGATATTTTCGACAAGGCTAAGTACACAGTAAGCGACAATGCTGAAAATCCTACCGCTATAATGGTACGTTCAGCAAAGATGCACGATATGGAAATGCCTGAGAGCCTGCTTGCTATTGCAAGAGCAGGTGCTGGCGTAAACAATATTCCAGTTGAGAAGTGCGCAGAGCAGGGAATCGTTGTATTCAACACACCTGGCGCAAACTCAAACGCTGTTAAGGAGCTTGCTATTTGTGCGCTTCTTCTTTCTTCAAGAAAGATAACTGAGGCTGCTGCATGGGCTGCATCACTCAAGGGCACTCCTGACGCTCCAAAGACAGTTGAGGGCGGCAAGTCTAAGTTCGCAGGTCCTGAGATATTGGGCAAGACTCTTGGCGTAATCGGTCTTGGTGCTATCGGCGGAAAGATCGCAAACGCAGCCGTTGCACTTGGCATGGACGTTATCGGCTATGACCCATTCCTTTCTGTAAACGCAGCTATCCAGCTCGAGCCTGCTGTAAAGGTAACTGCTGATATCAATGATATCTACAAGAACAGCGATTATATCACTATCCACGTTCCTTATACACCTGACACAAAGAACACTATCGACGAAGCTCAGATAGCAATGATGAAGGACGGCGTTCGTCTTATCAACCTTGCAAGAGGCGAGCTTATCAACAGTGCGGCTGTTGTAAAGGCTATCAAGGACGGCAAGGTTGCAAAGTATGTAACAGACTTTGCAGATGATGTTGTTCTTGGAGAGGAGAATGTTATCGTTCTTCCACACCTTGGCGCTTCCACACCTGAGTCTGAGGACAACTGCGCAACAATGGCAGCTCACGAGCTTATCGACTATATCGAGAAGGGAACTATCAAGAATTCTGTAAACTTCCCTAATGCAGAGCTTGCTAAAACAGGCGACCACCTTGTTTGCGTGCTTCACAAGAACGTTCCTGCACTTATTGCACAGATCACATCTGTTGTATCTGACAAGGGCGCAAATATCGAGAACCTTGTAAACAAGTCTAAGAAAGACTGGGCTTACACAATGCTCGATGTTACAGGCGACGTTGACGCTGACGCTTTCAAGTCTATCGAGGGCGTTGTTGGCGTAAGAGTTCTTTAATTGTTGATAAAAGAAATTTTATATGCAGCAATGAGGCTGCCCACGGACGAACTGCGTCTTGGGCAGCCTTTTTTGATACAAAAAGCTATAATTTAAGTGAAAAATGGAGGAATTTAAAATGGACAAACTTGTAACAGCAATTTTATTTATCGGAATACCAATGGCACTGACTCAGCTTATTTACAGGATAATTGACCGCAAGGGTAACAAGACCGCAAAGCTTGCTGAGCGTTTTCCTGTGCTTGTGAAAAGAAAGTTTCTTGTGCAGATAGGCGGAGCAATGGCGTTCGTTATCGTGTTCGGGCTTATCTCGCTTCTGCTTGACCTGCCTATCAAGGTGTTTTTCATTGTGTGCGGAGTTGTAGTGGGCGTGATAAACGGCATGGCGGTCACGCTTATGTACAGAGATTAGTCGGTTGCAACGTGGCAACTGATGAAAAAAAGCTGCCAGATATCTGACAGCTTTTTTTGTATGCTTATTTCTTTCTGAAGACCACAAGCTTGCTGATGACATAGTTAAGTATCAGCACAACAACGTTTGCCACTATCTTTGTTACCCAATAGTTGAAGCTGAGAAGTGAGTAGCCGAGCCACATCATGAACATTTCTACGAGAAGAGTGAATATCCTGCCGCCGTAAAATGAAGCCGCTTCGGAGATTATCGCCTTTTTGCCCTCTGCTTCAGACTCGAAAACCCATATCCTGTTGGTTATGTATGCGAATGTTACTGCACATATCCATGATATGACGGTGCTTGTGGTGGAAACTCCGCCCCTGCCTATGCCTGCCTGCTCCAAAAGCACTTTTGAGATGCCTGCGGTCACAAAGCTGACTGCGGTGGTGAGTACGCCGAAAAACAGATACAAAAGCATTTCCTTGTTTTTGACGTAAAAGGGTCTGAACCAGCCGAATATCTTCCAGTCCATTATTTTGTCGAAAATGTCTTTATCTTTCTTTGTCATTTCTGTTATCTCCTTTTGTGCATATGAATATTATGAACACAAAGAATATTATAACTCTTTTACATCGTTTTTTCAACAATACTGTTGCAATTGGTTAAAAAATATGTTATGATAACTATATGTAGTCAGTTTTCATGACTGCCTTTAGTGCTATTTTTATAACTAGGGCAGCAAATTTATATTCTGACCTGAAAGGATAATTTTATTTTATGAAAGTTGTTATCATCGCTGTGCTTCTTATGCTGTCTGCTATTTGTTCTGCAACGGAGACAGCATTTTCTTCATGCAACAGGATAAGGCTTAAAAAACTTGCAGACGACGGAAACAAGTCTGCAAAGAAGGCAATGAACATATGCGATAATTTTGATAAGGCACTCACCGCTATACTTGTGGGAAACAATGTTGTGAACATTTCTTCATCTTCACTTGCAACGGTGCTTTTTACGGAGAAGTTCGGAAAGGGAAGCGTGGGTCTTGCTACTGTAGTCATGACGGTGCTTGTGCTTATTTTTGGTGAGATCTTGCCTAAGAGCCTTGCAAAGGAAAATTCCGAGAGGTTTTCTATTCTTATGGCGGCTCCGCTCTCCGCATTCATGTTCATCATCACGCCTATAACGGCAATCTTTATGGGCATAAAAAGCGGTGTTTCAAAGCTTGTGGGCAACAAGAACAGCGAGCCGTCTGTTACTGAGGAAGAGCTTAAATATATCATAGACGAGATTCAGGACGAGGGCGTACTTGAAGAGCAGGAGTCGGAGCTTGTGCGTTCGGCACTTGATTTTGACGAGATAACCATAAGCGAGATACTTGTGCCGAGAGTAAATATCGAGGGTGTTGAGCTTCATGAGGATATGGAGAGCATAAAAAAACGCTTTGTGCAGACAAAGTTTTCAAGGCTCCCCGTGTATGACAAGGACTTAGACCACATTGTGGGACTTATCCACCAGTCTGACTTTTTTGAAATGTATCTCAAGGGCAAGACGGACATAAGCCTTATAATGAACAAGCCACTTTACATAACCGAAAACCGCAAGATCTCTGAGATCCTCAAGCAGATGCAGCGCAAAAAGGTGCATATGGCGGTGGTGCTCGACCAATACGGCGGTACGGAGGGCATTTGTACCCTTGAGGATATCATAGAGGAGCTTGTGGGCGAGATCTATGATGAAAGCGACGAGGAGGATACCTCCCTTGTGAAAATAAGCGACGGTGTTTACGAAGCGTCGGCGGAGCTTTCGGTATCGGATTTTCTTGAGAGGATAGGACTGCCGGAGGACACTATCGAAACCGAAAGAACATCTCTCGGTGGCTGGATAATGGATATGCTTGACAGACTTCCTGAGCAGAATGAAGTTATAAGCTGTCCGCCTTTTGAGATGACAGTGAAAATGGAGGACGAGCAGAAAATAGACAGGATACGCTTCAAGATATCCGAAGAGGAGCTTGAAAGCAAGAAGGCGGAGGAAGAAAATGCCTAAGCAGATAAAGAAAGAGCAGATAAAAAAGTCAGAACTTATATACAGAAAATGGTCTGTTGCAGGGCTTGCGGCAGCGGCTGTGTTCATGGGGTGTATGGCTGGGCTTATGAGCCTGATAGTGAAAACCGAGGGGGCAAAAGTGCCAACGATAGTGCTTTTTGCGGCGTTCATTATCTACACGGCAGTGTCGGTGGTATGTGCGGTGCTTGGAGTGAAAAGCTATGTAAAGGACGACTGCGGAGTGTGTCTTTTTCAGGGTATAGTGCATATTTACAGCGTTATAGCCTGCGTAATGAATGTGAGAATGGCATTTATAATACTGTTCTCAGCGTTAGGCTCGCAATCGGGGGTAGATACCCTTATAGGAAGCCAATCGCAGAACGAATTTATACAAAGTCAGTATGCAAGCTGGATATGCCTAGCCATTGCTACTCTGTTCTCAGTGGTACTTGGTATTTTGGCGGTAGTATGGCTTGTGAAAAATAAAAAGAACTGATAAATCGGCTTTGCGTAGGGGCGACCTTGGGTCGCCCATTATTTCGTATGTTTCACAGCATACAGGTTTTAGAAAATCATATAGTAAGGAAAAAGAAAAATAATGTTTTTGCTTATACTTGTAGTTGTATGCTACACAATATGTTCCCTTAGTGACAAGTACGCTGTTTCAACGGCAAAATTCAACGGCGATGAGCTTGGATTCTTAATGGCGGCGGCAACGGCTGTTTTCATGGCTTGTTGTCTGCCTTTCCTCGACAGGACTATTACGCTTAGCTGGCAATCCTTTGCGGCGATAGGTCTGCTGTGCTTGTCGAAGATCCTTGAATTTAAGCTTTCGGCTATTATCCTTGATGAAATATCAGCCTTTGAGCTTAAGGCTTGGCTTGGTATCACCCTTTTCATGTCCTATGCAACGGATATTTTCCTTGGTGAAAAGCCGAGCATTTTCAAGTTCCTTTTTATCGTGCTTACTGTTGCAGGACTTGTTTTTATCGCAAAATCAGGCAGAACGGACAGCGGCAATATAAATTACCGCAGGATAGTTGTTCCTCTGGTGTTCTATCTTTTGGCAAGATACGGCTACGGCATAGTTGTAAGAGCGTCGGAGAATTACATATCCTCAACCATGGCGCTGTTCTTTGCGCTTATACTTATGGCTATCATACTTCTGCCAAGGGCGAAGCCTTTGGAGATATTCAAGAAAAATCAAAAGGGCGCATGGGTGGTTGTGCTTACAAAGATTCCGAATGTGGCAGGTCTGCTTGCGGAGAACGCTGTTATTGCTGTGAGCCTTGCGAGTGCGTCATTTATCCAGCCTATGATACTGTGTTCGCTGTTTGTTATAGCGCTCATAAGAAAAGAGCCTATCACAAAGCTGAGATTTATCGGCAGCGTTATTTGTATGGTGGGCATAATAGGATTTCAGGTTTGTTAAAAATAAAACGTCGGGCGTTTCAATTCGTCCGACGTTTTTTGTTATCTTTCGGTATTGTACATTGCGGCAAACCAGTAATCTTCTTCAAGATAGCTTGTGTCTTTCTTGCCCCATGTAATTTTTATTTTCACAAGACAGCCGTCAATATCCTCTTTTGGAAGCTCCAGCTTTTTGGACTCCTTGGCAAGCACCTTTCCGTCATAGCTGTAGACAGTGTAAAGCACGTCACCGAGCCTGTCCCCTGTGACTTCTACGGACATAGGGGTTTTAAGGGTAACATTGCCGTCCTTATCTACATCCGCCTTTACATTAAATGACGGTACAGAGTAGAGCAGATCTTCAAAGCTCTCTTCAGCGGAAAGGCTCTCGCTCTTGCCGTTGCAGTATCGTGTCTTTTCAGTGCCGGGAAGCTCATATTTGCTTCCGTCACAAGTCAGCACAACTGAACCTTTCTCCACCTTTGGGGTTATATTTATCACAAGGGCGCAAGCCAAAAAGATAACGGCGGTAAGCAGGCCTACAAGTATTTTCCTTTTCATTATTATCACCAATGCTATTATAGCACCTTTTGGAATAATAATCAAGGGCAGTGTTTGAAAATGAGATCAAGCAAATGAGTTGCAAATTTACAATAAAATATATAAAAAACTATTGACAAAATCAAAAATATAGGTTATAATAACCTCATAGTAAAAGAGAGTAGCTGGCGGAGAGATCCGTTTATGTTTGCGTCAATACGTTCCGATGAGGGACCGCTGCATATCTAAACGGCGAGACTTTTATTGATTAAATTGCCACAGGCGCAGTTTACCCAATAAACGTCTTGCCGATTTTTTATGCGTTTATTTTACTGAGCCTATGAGAAAAGGAGGCTTTGAAGGGTATATCGGCAGCGACTACAGGAAAAAATAAAAAAGGTGGTATTTTATGAAGCAGTATCAGAAAAAACTTGACCAGCTTTACACTGAGTTTTCATCAGGTGAAAATGGTCTTTCAACCGAACAGGCAGTGAAAAACTGTGAAAAGTTCGGACGAAATGTTATCACGGAGGGCAAGAAAAAATCCATTCCAATGATATTTTTAGAGCAGTATAAGGACTTTCTTGTGCTTATACTCATTATTGCTGCGATAGTTTCAGCTTTCATGAAAGATGTTGAGAGCTGTGCAGTAATTCTCGTTGTTATCACAATGAACGCTATTTTGGGTACAGTTCAGACCGTCAAGGCTGAAAAGTCACTGACGAACCTTAAAAAGCTTTCTGCACCGACGGCTAAGGCGTTGCGAAACGGCGAAAAGGTAATTATCCCCTCTGAGGAGATCGCAGTGGGCGACATTCTTCTTATCGAAGCAGGCGACCAGATATGTGCAGACGGCAGGCTGATAGAATGCGCGTCTGTTCAGGTGAACGAGTCTGCGCTCACAGGCGAGAGCGTTAATATCGACAAGGATATGAGCGATATAGAGGGCGAAAAGCCTTTGGCTGAGCGTGCAAATATGGTTTATTCAGGTTCTTTTGTCACATACGGCAGAGGAAAAATGCTTGTCACTGAGGTTGGTATGGACACTGAGGTGGGCAAGATAGCCTCACTTATCCAAAACGCATCAGAGAGAAAAACGCCTCTCCAGAACACGCTTGACGAGTTCGGCAAAAAGCTTTCCATTGCTATACTTATTGTCTGTGCAGTAGTGTTCGGACTTAGTATGCTTCGTGGCGGCCAGCTTATGGATTCGTTCATGTTCGCTATCGCACTTGCTGTTGCGGCTATTCCTGAGGCTCTCAGCTCTATCGTTACTATTGTGCTTTCTTTCGGCACACAGAAAATGTCAAAGGAAAACGCTATCATAAGAAAGCTTCAAGCTGTTGAGGGCTTGGGCAGCGTTTCTGTAATATGCTCTGACAAGACCGGTACTCTTACTCAGAACAAGATGACAGTCAGAAAAATAATGGTAGACGGCAGGATAATCGACACTGACGCTGTTGATCTTGATGATGAAAAGGTCAAGACTATGACAAGAGCCATGATCCTTTGCAACGATTCAAGCTGTAAGGACGGTGTTGAGATAGGCGACCCTACTGAAACGGCTCTTATCAATTTTGGCACAAAGCTTGGTATCGACACTGACAAGGTGAGGGAAGATCTCCCTAGAATTTCTGAGATACCATTTGATTCAGACAGAAAGCTTATGTCAACTCTGCACGTTATCGACGGCGAAAAGGTGCTATATGTAAAGGGTGCGGCTGACGTTCTTATAAACAGGATAACTTCAAGCGACGAGGAAAAGGCTGTTATAACCCAGCGTGTGGCAGAGCTTTCGGAAAAAGGTCTGCGTATACTTGCATTTGCAGAGAAAAAATTCGACAAGGATACCGTATGTCCAGAGGACGAGGACGGATTGGAGTTCGTCGGTCTTATTGCTATGATGGATCCTCCGAGAGAGGAATCAAAGGCGGCTGTTGCGGAATGCCGCAAGGCTGGCATAAAGCCAGTCATGATAACAGGCGACCATATCGTTACGGCTTCGGCTATTGCCCGTGAGATAGGTATTCTTGACGACAACTCAAAGGCTGTTGAGGGTCACGAGCTTGACGCTTATTCAGACGAAGAGCTTGTTGACTTTGTAAAGGACAAGGCTGTTTACGCTCGTGTTACACCTGAGCATAAAATAAGGATCGTAAAGGCTTGGCAGGCAAACGGCTGTATAGTTTCCATGACAGGCGACGGAGTGAACGACGCACCTGCGTTAAAGCAGGCTGATGTGGGCGTTGCAATGGGCATCACAGGAACTGAGGTTTCAAAGGACGCTGCCTCAATGGTGCTTGCAGATGATAACTTTGCAACTATAGTCAAGGCCATAAGAAACGGCAGAAACATTTACGAGAACATTAAAAAGGCTATACTCTTCCTGCTTTCGGGCAACTTTGCGGCAATTCTTGTGGTGATTTTCAACTCACTGCTTGGACTTCCTGTTCCGTTTGCGGCAATACATTTGCTGTTTATTAATCTGCTTACAGACTCGCTTCCTGCTATCGGTTTGGGTCTTGAACCTCACTCCGAAGAGGTCATGAAACGCAAACCAAGAAACGCAAACGAATCTATACTCACACGTCCTTTCCTGGGCGAGATTGCATTGTATGGCGTAGTTATAGCCATAGCAGTAGCTTCGGCTTTCATTATGGGAAACAAGACAAGCGCAGCTCTTGGTATGACGATGGCATTCGCAGTGCTTTGCTCCGCAAGATTGTTCCACGGATTCTCGTGCAAGAAAAAAGGTCCTGTTATCTTCTCAAAGGACTTTTTCAACAACAAGTTCGGTCTTATGGCGTTCGGTCTTGGAATGGTATTTTTAAACTCCGTTCTGCTCGTTCCACAACTCAAGGGACTTTTCAAGATAGCAGACATGACAGGTATGCAGTTTGCATGGATATACATTCTAAGCTTTGGCTCTATGCTCGTTATCCAGCTTATAAAGGCGATATTCTTTACAAAGTCTGAAAAGTAAGGCTGTAGAGTTATCTTATAAAAGTTTCAAGGTGGGCGACCTTAGGTCGCACCTACGCAATAAAAATAACCGCTCTTCGTGATGTCACGGGGAGCGGTTTTGTTTTACATATCTTCGCAAGGCAGCCAAATGCCGTCTTTTTTATGAAGTATCCTCTGATTTTCAGAGCCTCTGAATTTCAGTGAGATGTTTTTCTTTTCGAGAACAAATTCGCCGTCAACGAGGTAGTCGATAAGGCTCAGCATTTCGTCTGTGTACTGTGTTCTGTATGGGGACTTTGAGCCTGCAAGCAGGTCAGTTTCAAGGGTACAGCCTGTGTAGCACCACACGTCCTTGTCGGGAAGTTCAGTTTTCACACGGTGGAGGAGTTTTGTCAGCTCAGGCTGGTTCTCAGGCTCCATAGGCTCGCCGCCAAGGAGCGTAAGTCCTTTTATATAGCCCTTTGAGAGGGCGTTAAGTATCTCGTCTGCGGTGGTATCTGTGAAAGGCTTGCCGTAGTCAAAGTTCCAAGTGTCAGGCTGAAAACAGCCCTTGCAGTGGTGTCTGCAACCTGATACGAATAGCGTGACCCTCACTCCTGATCCATTGGCGATATCGGTTTTCTTTATCTCACAATAATTCATTTTCCGCTCCTTTCATACATACAACGCAGGGCAATACGATTTTGTATTGCCCCGATAGTTATATGCTGTTTGCTGTTTTATGTCAATAATAATGTTCATTATTTTCGGATTTTGCAGTTTTGAGTTTTTGAGTTTTCCTTGCTATAATGTTCATAAAACTCAAAAGTTTTGAACATTATCAGAAACTCAACTAAACCGCTTAGATACGCAGAAAAGTGATTTTGTTCACTGATCTGCGATTTTGAACATTAAACATTATTTTGTTTTGGATAATGTTTATGGAAATCATATGAGGTGTGTTACATTTCATCTGAGAATAATGTTCATAAACCAAGTGAGATCTGGACAAATAATAATGTTCACTTTTTTGCTGTGTGTAACAATAAATATAGTCAAACAAATATGTTTAGGGACAGCTCATAATGTAATGGAGCGGAGCGAAATGGAATTATGAGCTGTCCCTAGGTGTTTTTTGTGATATGATATTTGTATCTTTGAGTTGTAAAATAAGTCAAGTACAATGTGTTTTTTGACCTTTAACAGCTTCCGAAGGTAGAACCCTAAAAACCTTATCTAATGTCTTAATTCCTACTTTAAATATAATTTGTTCTTAACCGTCATGGGCTTTATCGGTATCAAGTCATTCCCATCGTAAATTCCACCTTGAAAATTTATAAGAACATAATCCATTATTTTTGAATCGAGTTGTTGTTCATTGTTTATAATTATATAATTGATATAGTCAACAATCTTTGACGAAGAAATTTGTTTAAAAATTTTATTCCAATTCTTGCGCTCTTTACGTGATACAACCTGACCATTGTGCAACCTCTTAGAAATTTCATTAGCTGCAATAAATAATTTAAATAATTCTTCTTGGTACCTAAAGTCGGTAGTATTGCTAAGAAAATTATCCAGTGCAGTTTTGAAAGCAACAAAAAACATTGCAGGTGTTAATAGCATTTTATTTGTTTTTGTTTCATCAGAAGCAAAATTTTGTCTTTCATTCATCTTGTGAAAGTCAGCATCTTTTTTTCCCTTAGCTTTAGCTGATTTTTCTTTCATTTCAAGAATTTTAGTTTGTTGCTTAATTTTATATTTTTCAAGTTTAATTTCCTGCTTTCTTTGATATTTTTCAAGCCTAATCTTTTTCTTTATTTTTTGCTTTTGTTTATATTCTTCAAGTCGCACCTGGGATTTTATCTTTTCTTTTTCAACTTGCTCATCATCGATAATCTTTTGCATAGGGTCTTGTTCAGTACAATTTGTCTCAGTGCTAGTTCTTTGTACATTTTTTTCATCTGTTTCAGTTTTATAATTATTGACTGCTTTTTTTACTCCAGAGAATATTGCAGCGCCTAACAAAGAAATTCCTAACAGGCCTAATATACCATCTGCATCATTATCTTCTGTTAGAGGTGTACTAGATGGTTGATAATTGGTGGTGTCATCAAATTTTTCAAAGTCATATGCCAATCCCGAAAATGTACCATTATCTCTGCGCCTTCCACCTTTTAAGATTTTATCTGTGGTAATATCCATCCCGCTTTTATCTTTTCTAGGTACTTTAACTTTATAATAATCATAATCTTTTGATGACATTCTATCACACCTCACGATTTTAGTATCAGTAATGTAACTAGATTATACCATAATGTTAGTAGTATTTCAAGTATGATTTCTAGCCATGTTCATATCCTGTGCCTTATCATTTATAAATAAGCGTTTTGTCATTTTAATGAGTATGTAAATTGTGGAATGTTCAATAAACATGGTTTTGAATTGTATGAAACTGTTTCAATAGTATTAGGATTGTTGGGTGCACATTGATTAAAATTGTTCACGTATTATGGCATCAGCTTTTGGTAATGCATATTTCAATAATTGGTCAGATACTGTAATCACATTTGAAGGTATTTCGCTATAGTGTTTGCTCCACATCGCAGGCAACACCATTATTCTATGTGATCTACCATTTTCTGTCAAGTAGTGTTTCTGCTCACGGGCTTCAATAATATAATCTGAACCAAGAGCTTTTAATGGAGCAAGTAATTTTTCTTGATCTTCATAGGATAAAGGTGCAGGAAGGACAGATTGTTGACACCAATCTAATAATTGTAATGCTGCAAACCTATCCAAGTTATTTTGTACTCTCTGATTCCAAAAATGCATCAAACATTCGTGACAGGCACTATCACACTTTGCCGGACACTCACTTAGTACATTTCTGATTTCAGCCATTAATTCCTCAGTGCGATCAGCTAATGCAGAACAGTAACCCGCACCGCTTGACAGACTGTCAAATAAGAAAACATCAACAAAGGCTTTTTCCTGTGCATTATCGTAACGCAAACGATAACCGCTTCGTATTTCATTGAATTCGATGTCCAAAAGGCGGCCGCCTGCAAGTGTCATTGCTTCTGCCATAGTCTGACCTGCTCTGTGAATCCATAACTCTTGGGGATCAACATTAATTTTATCATATGGTAATGCTATCTCATACACGACCATATCTGTTCTGAATTGACTTCCTAAATAAGTATTGGTAATTTGTGAAGCAGGATGGCGGCAATAAAAGTTGTTATGTGGATGCACGAAAGGCTTGAACAATTTTGAAAGTGGAGCAGGATCATCACCTGGAACAGCAGCTCCACATTCTTTACATACCATGAAGCCTTTTAATTTAGGCCCTTTGTTCACTATAATAATTGGATCATCGTCACGCTTTGAATATCTTAGATTATCATATGATTTTACATCTATCATTTCCTCTTCTGAAGGTGTAATAGAATAGCTTGGGTTTTCAGCATATGAAATATCATCGTCATCATCATTTTCACTTTGCTTTCTACCATTAACCGGTGCAAATCCCCATGGTTTCAAAATAAACTTTTGTTGGATGTTGTCATTTCCGCAGAATGGACATTTTTTCACCGGTGAAAGTCCCATCCAGTTACATGACTGTTCTTCGCAGATATAAAGTGTCCTGTAATAATCAGTACTTGAAAAATAAGGCCGAGCCGGATGCTCTTGCTCTCCAGGTTTGAATTTGGAATGGAAGCTGTAAATACCACCTGATTTATACACGTCTTTATTTATTACAATTATTCTGCCTGGAGCATATTCACTAATTGCCATATCCAAAGAACGATCCGGTTTTTGAATGATTTTCTTCCCATATTCGTCTTCAACATAAAATCCAATAACATCCTTCGGAAACGAATATGTTGGAAAAATACCTTCTTCTAAGAGTGTATCAAGAACTGTCTTTGATGAATCACCACTACTTTTATAATTCTCGGGGAAACTTTCAACTTTATGCTTCAGAGCCTCCATCTCTTCCAAAAATTTATTCTTGTATTGGTTAAAATCAAAATCAACACCGTCTGGAATCAGTGTGGCCATATCAAAATCCTCAGCTTGCTTACTGAGTATGTAATCTGAGAATTGTGAATACCATTGTGTATAGAATTTATCTATCTCTTGCTGATCAGCGCCGCTGTAAATGCTATCAAAAAATTCGGTGATTAGCATAACATTAAAATGTCTTGAAACCAATTTTGCGTTATGAACATCTATCCACGGTGTACGAGGTTCTCCTGAAATGATTTTTTCAGGGTTATGGAAGTAATAACTGTCATGTGGACGATTATCCGCATAAGTTACAATTGTGGATATGGCGGCACTTTTTCGTCCAGCACGGCCAGCTCTTTGTTGATAATTTTCCCTCATTGGTGGAATATTTCTTAATCCGACCGCTGTGAGAGAACCAATATCAATACCAACTTCCATTGTTGTTGTGCAACTGAGTATATCAACGGGGTGGTCATTATTTACATGAACATTTTGGAAACGCATCTCGAAGTCTTCGGTCGTAGACCAAGTTTTATCTCGTTGATCCTTATGTGATAATTGTGCAGTATGCTCCTCCGTGTTAATGCGAGTCATAAGTGCCTGTGAATCACCATTTATGGCTTTAAGGACAGGAGAACGCCAAAAATCAATACCCTTGAAATCGTCCTTGTTCATTAGACGGGGTTCGCCCTTACCGCAATGTGCACATTTTCCCCATACTGTATATGGGAATACTCCACTACACCGAGGACATTTATACCATTCGTGATCTGTATCATAGTGAAGAGTAATCATCTCCATATTCAAATAATATGTAGAGGAGTTAGTTCCTTTAGCAAGATATGAACTAAGTTGTTTAGTAATAATTTTAATTTGTTCTGTTGTGTATCCATGTTCTGATAGGAGAGACTTTATTCTTGTTGGAAGAACGGTGTCGTCTTCCACGCCTAATCGTTGCCTGTATGAGGTTAAGACTCTACGAGTAGAATCTAGTATATCAGAACCGATAGCATACTCAGATGTCATGATTTCCATTGCCCATGCTGCAAATAAAATCCTAAACTCTTCTATTGTCATGGATATACTTGCCTCATCAAATGCCTCCTCAATATCTTCAAAAGAATCATCGATATCACAAGGCTCAACCCAACATAATCCTGCGTCAGTCAACGACCGGAAGTTACTACACAGCTGTCGCAGTAAATGTTCATTATATTGCTCTGGTTTATGGCTAAAATATTTTTTTGACATCTTGTCATATTTTAATAAATCACCTCTTTTTTTGTAGCGTTCTTCCATTTTTGCTAAATCATTAAGCAAATCTTTTTCGTTATTGCCATAAAAGAACCTTAAGCCATTCTGATACGCTACCTTTAAAAAGAAAGTATACAGCAAAGACATGGTGGGCTCTTCATCGTTTGACGCTGCCCATTCCTGCAATTCCTTGGCAGCAACTGTTAGTGCTTTCTTCATAGCATCCTCATCAGCGGCTCTTGTCAAATCTCTTGCGAGAATGGCAGCTCTTTGTCTGCTATCAGAGAAAAGAAGTACTTTACGCCCTTGATTGATAAGGTCGGCGTACTTAGGAACCGGTGGCTGAACATAAAACTGCTCAGATACAATATTGAAAAAAGGTTCATTACCTTTAGTTACAAAATCAGTAGCACTAAATCGATTTTTCTCACACTTTGGACAGCTTTTGAATGTAAAAGTGTCAGGACGACCTTTAGATTCAGCTGTACAATAGGCAACATGGAGAAATCCATCTTCATCAGTATGATCATTAAAATAATCAATTCTTCCGCTAATTGTGTTAAGCCATCCCACAACAATATCTTTTTTCCCTTTTTTGAATGTTCCGTCATTTGGAATTATATAAAGAATTACTTCCTTTAAATTTTCTGTGAACTGAATTCCTGGTTCATTCCAAACAAAAGGATTTGATCCTTCTGAAATATCCATATATCCACGGAGAAACAATGCACCGCATGAACGTTCGTTTAGCAGTTCATATATCATACCTCCACATTCACATCTTGTGCCGGGTTTATTTAGATATACTTTACCTAGTCCTAAACTGCCGTCATGATTTTTATACTTACACATAGGATTTGAACAAGCATAGATTCCTTGTAATCCACGAAACATCATGTGTAATCTTGCAGGATATAATACTTGATTATTAGCATTTTTAGCAAGAGGAGCAATTGCAAGAAAGACACTTGCGGCTTTTTGAGCAATTTCTGCTTCTTCATTCGGAAACGCTTTTAGTGCAAGCTGATTAAAGCTCATTGCATTTCCTCTTGTTGCTTGCATGATCCTACGCATAGGATTTGTATTGAAAAGGCATTTGTACAGCCATACTTCAACAGATTTCTCATCGTCAAGGTCGCAATCCATGTCGAATTCTATTCTCCTTGCAAAATCAGCAATAGCTTCTTTTTTTGTATCCCAGTCACCTTGTAAAGCATCAATGTCAAAATCTAATAGATCCCGAGCATTTATCTCCGAAGCAGTAAATTCTATTGGCTCTTCTTTTCCACGAATTATCTTGAAGTTGTTGGCTTTCTCATTTTGTGCGCTAAGTTCACAGGCAAACTTATAAATTGGTGTATCATCAGACGGAACGCTAGCACTTGTTAGGATAAATTGAACACGGTCACGTCCAATACCAAGTTTATGAAGCACTCTGCGAATAAGTAAAGCTACCTCGCCTCCGGCAGAACCTCTATACATATGTGCTTCATCAATAATGAATAATAGCTTATTATCATCTGAACTATCAAGCCAATTACGAGTTGATTGCCAAATTGGTTTTTCAATCGGACGCATAAGCATATACTCAAGCATTGAATAGTTAGTGATAAGAATATCAGGACAGAACATCTGCATTTCATATCGGGTAACAAGTTCTGCATCATTAGGATCGGTTAGTATTGCTCCTTGATCTTCCAGTCTATCTGCAAAGCTTTCAAGATCAGCTTTTGAAGGATACTTTCCCAATTCTCTGAGCTTATCCTGTACCTCTTCGGATTGTGTAAGTATATCTTTTCTAATTGTTTCAGCATACTTTACGTTTTCATCATAATTATTTTCTCCAGGGTAAGGAGTTCGTCCGGTATACATACCAAATTGCGGAACACGAGAACCTGGAGCAATTTTGTGAATTATATCATGGAATCCATTTTTGCCGTTGCCAATCATTTTTCTAAGACGACCCATTTGATCGGATACAAGTGCATTCATAGGATAAAGCATTATAGTACGAATACCTCGAATTTTCCATGTATCAGGTGAATTTATCTGTTCCATTACCAGCTTTGTAGCCAAAGGCCACATAAAACACTCTGTCTTACCTGAACCTGTTCCTGTGGATACGAATAAATCTTTTCCACGATAATAATTTTCCAATGATTCAATCTGATGTAGGTAAGGACTTGCAAATACACCAAGGTTTCTGTTTATCATCTCTTGAAGAATAAGTTTGACATCATTAGGTAGATCAGCTTTATTTATGCCATCTGGAACTGATAAATAGGCATGGTTAGCCTCAATATAAGGCTCTTGATACAACAATCCTGGCTTTTCTAACTCTGAAAGACAAGCAGAACGCAGGGAATCATTTTTTCCTAGGTATATTGTGCTGATATAATTTATAAGTTTGTTTTTCAACGCTTCATGCGTGTTTCTAACTCCATATTTATCCATGTTATTCCTCCACTACTCGTATACCTATTGATTCAAAATGCGGTTTAATATAGTTCCAAATGTAATCATACATTGTCCAACATAGCATATCGTTTATTCTATTATATGGCCAGGCATAGCTTTCAAGCATTATTTGTTCATTTGTAGGAAGATGTGTAAATAGTTGAAGATGAATATGATCACCAAAATTTTTTGCTATGGCAACCACACAATTATTTGCTTCCTTTCTTAATTCATACATTATTCTGATATGATATCCTTGTTCTTGTAAAAAGGGATCTAATCTGTGCAATAATTTACTTTTTGGCTTTAGCAAATAATATTCAAAGCTGTTTTGATTAATCATTAATCTACCAAGGATAATCTCGTCCGGCGCATCAGGTAATGAATTATTCCAGGCTGTATAGTTGTTTCTGGATTTATGTGATGGGTTAAAATACATTAATTCACCCATTTTTGAAGGAATGGGTGACCACCATATTTTTTTTGAAAGATTTTTCAGCCATTTCTCGGTATTTTCATTTACTTTTAATTGTTTTGTAACATTATTACTACAAAGTGCCGATATTCCAGAGTAAAAGATGTTTTTTTCTAAGATCTCGCCATATATTGTGTCATAACCAGGAATAAACTGTTTTTTATGTGCAAAAGAAAGAGCTAAGTTAGTGTCGTAACCTTCATTTAATAAATCACCATGATTTAATAATCTGTTTCTTATTATCACAATAGGATTTTCTTTGGCATCTTCTACATTAAACCAAGAGCTTGTCTCCGGATTCATTTTAATAAGCGATTGTAAAATAGTATTTCCACGCTCATATATATGTCTTCGGCTCACCCCTGATAGATGATTTTCTTTACTGCCAACCGGTTGATCCATAGTGATAGCCTTTACCCAGCATGACATTGCCGAATAAATTACTCGACAGTTATAGAAAGTTACATCTTCATCATGATAACGATAAATACCTAGGTCGGTAGCCATTTTATCTATAATCGAATTCATTTTTGTTATTCCTTACCTATGTAATCAAGTAACTTTTCGCCATTCTCCGTCCCATTTTCATGGAATAATTCCTTTAAGTGTTCAGTATCACCTATTGAACGAGCCACAGCAATAAGTTGTAGAAGTATCAAATCACTATCATTTAACGAAATATTATATAATGATAGGTATCTTGAATACATACCGATTTGTGTATGACTAAGTATTTTCATAAATAATTTGATTGTTCTTTTGGCTTCCTTATACTTCTTTGCATCAATATCTCTTTTGTGAAAATCAAAGCAATCGTGAATAGTAAATGAGTGTAAGGGCTCAACTCCGTTTTTCTCAAAGCCACTATCACCATCAATAAAAATTGCATGATTCCACACTCCGGGCATAAGCATTTTTGACGGTATGCCTTCAAATGATAGGAGTATAATAATATCGTCCCAGTTTTGCATGATATTTGAAAGCGCATTAAAAAGATTAATAGAATAGCTATCAAAAATTCCGTGGATAAGACATACTGTGGTTGATGTTTTGCTAATGTTATCATTGATAGCGGTGGACAGTTCCTCAATGTTGATTCCTTGAATTGGTACAAACACCTCAGATACAGTACCACCATTAAGAACAGCTGCTAAACACTGAGCAATGAGTTTGGCGTTTTCACTTATTGCCAATGGGCATTTCTCAAATATTCCAAAACTAATAGCTTGTGAAATTTCAATTGACTGATCATCATCATACCCGGCTCTTGTCAGATTTTCGCTCAATTCATCTTCGAACGTTTCAATATCATCAATATCTCCGTCTTCAACGCAATCAATATGCGAATTAAAAACCGATAATTTAGTTGAAGATTGCGTCCCATTTACAACAGATGAAGAGGGTGTAGATACAAATGCCATTTTACTGATAAAATCAGCAGCATTTTGCTTTGCCTTTTCTATTTGCATGGAAATTTTAGTTTCAACATCTGATGCAAGCTGCTCTCTTTGACTGAGTGTAGCTTGTAATTGCTTCATTTCAGCAGATAACTTGTCTCTGTCAACTTTTAGTTGATTTATTTCACTCTGTTTGCTTTCAATCGAACTTAATATATCATTGAGTTTAGTTTCAGCCTCGTCAAGTTGTTTTTCATTTTCGACTTTCCATTCATCTGTCAACTGTTGCTTACATAAATCAAGTAACTCAGCATTTCCTTGTATAGCACGGGAAATGATAGCTGTATCAATATCGGAAGCTGATAAGTATTTGTCAGCTAAACTTATAAAACCATTGATGTATTCTTGTGCTGTTTTATTTGAGCAATTGTAGGCAAGTGTTAATTCTTGAATTATAGTCTGAGTAGGAACATCCATCAAATAGTTCCTGCAATGCTGAACTTCTTTTTTTGATAGTCCATATTCACGAAGATTAGTATTAGTAAACCGAGAAATTATAAGGGATTTAACTGCTTCATAAGGGTCACAAACCTGAAAAATTGACAGCGGTATTCCGAACGATACATACTTATAAATCTTGATACCAGCAAGTTCAATTACATCGGATAACTTGATTCTATATTGTGGAAGTGTATAGACGGTTGATTTAAGAAAGTTTTTATCATTAGTACACTCAAAATCAGTAGATGAGCAAAGTAAACCGTTTAAGATAGAATCCACTTTATATACAAACAGCAGCTTGGTGCAATCAAATTGTATCGATATTCCGCTTTTTAGCAAGGACACTACATCATCAAGTGATTTACAGTCCGACAACTGAACTACCTGCGTAAGTTGAATACTGTTGCAAAAGTCTGTTTCTACATAATCTTTGTCAGGATCAGTATCTCTGGGACGGGCATTCCAATTCCAAATACCTATAGCATGATCAGCAGTAGGTCCATTTCTCCAATATAGGCGATCTCGATTAGAAAAATAATGTGGAATTGTTTCATCAGCTATAAACGGGACGATCAAGCCGTCCTCAGTAATATTGGCAAGCCTATATATCCATCGCTGCTCGTTGTAATCATATTGAATTTGACCTATTGAAGTATACTGATAATTTGAAATCAAAGGTTGTGACACTTCACTTCCTACATATCTTTCAAGCGACTGATAACTCTCAAATTCATGTTGCAAACTGGATATAGTTGATTCAGCAATATGCAGTTTATTAGTTGTATCACTTAATAGACCTTGATTATTCTTTAACTGTTTATTTACATCATCAAAAGCAAGCTTTAATGCTTCCGCATGTTCCTTCTCTTTAGTCAATTGTTTACGGATTGTCTGAATGTCGGCATTTAGTCTTTCAATTTCTGCATTTTGAATTTCGATATGGTGTTCTTTAAGTACGGCATCTGATGTTTTCTTAACAAGAGATAATGCGTCGATGATCAATTTTATATAATCGTCAGTATATTCTTGCTTAGTCAGTTTGAAGTACAATTCTATTTTATCGCAGAAAACGCAGTCGGGAAGGGTTTTTAGTAAAGCCTCTCCAGCGGTAAAACCATCATGCTCAAGCGAGTCACGATAATCTTTAATTTCTGATAACCATTGTTTAACAGCACTCTGTATTACAAATTGAATAAATGGCTTATTTGCGTATTTTATAAGAAATGAAAGGGTTTCATCGACTGTCATCTTTTTAACAGTAAATCCCGGCTTGATTTTGTTAAATTCTTTAGGATGCATTTGTAAGTAATATCTTACATCCTTAAAATTCATACGTTCACAAATATATTTGATTTCATCATTTGATAATTCGGAAATATTATACATATAATTTTCTATCCTCCATTTGCTATTCGTTGTTCGATATTCCGAGTGATAAATCAAATAATCGCAATTGTCGAACTGTTTCAATATGAATCATATTATTATCCATTGTTCTGATTATTACTTGATAAAGCTGCTCATATTGATTTTTTTTAAGGTATTGCAATATATTATTTACCCATACAGGAGCGGGTATCAATTGTCCCTTTGCAGACGCTTTAATTGTATGATAAAAACTGGTCAAGTTGGTATTTGATAACTTCTTTTTATTAAGATTAATACAAGCATAGATACTCGAGCCTATAAGCAAAGATATTTCGGCAATTTCTTGATTACCGGAAATCAATGTTTGTTGTTCTCTAATTGATAAATGCTTATAAACCATTTCAGAAGTGCCTAAATATAGCTCAAGTTTGCTGTTTGATTCTAACAAAAAGGATTTGGAAACTTCATGTTTGCTTATTTGAGTTAATTCATTTTTATCGCCTGTTGAGCTGATGAATGAAAAGTTATATGAGTAATTGCTTCGATGAAGTGCTTTTGCAACAAATGTTATCTCTCTGCCCGCATATTTTCTGTCCACAGATAAGATTGTTGGATACAAGCCGAGTGAAAGCTCAACTGTATGAATCCCCTTTGATATGGTTTTTACTTCTTTTCTGTACACGGCATTGCCAAAATAAGAATAAACATTTGGTTTATCATTACCACTTGATACAGCACAAACTACCTTTGAATAGTTTTTTACGGGAATCATATAATCCTGTTGGACAACGGGCGGCCAAACAGGAATCAGTTCTGGAGGACATTCTAACAGCCACACGCCGAAACTCGACTTCATATATGAGCTGATATGTGTAAATTCTCTTGCATTATCAACTGACACATCAATCATAAACTTTATTATTTTGAAAGCTGTCTTATTGATTATGGCCTTTCCAATTACAGTTTGGCTGATGTTAGGATGATATAAAAAGTCGTTTCTGATAACAGCATAATAGTATCTGTTAGTAGATATGCTATCACCTCTACGAATTTTTTTTCCTCCTGTTTCGCTATATGAAAATATAGCTCCATTAGACTCAAAACCATCTGCGTAATTAGACCATTTTCTTTGCAAATCAAAAAATTGTGCTTTTCCAACAACGGAAATAGAATAATTTCTTCCGTACAATGGAATAAAATCGATTGGGATAAGAGTAGTGTTGTCTGACAGAAAATTTGTTTGATTGACTTTGACCGTTCTACATTGTTGATAAGAAGATATTTTTACAGTACAATCAAATTGTGCAGCATTATCTAATGTTTTTGCACTAATGGCAGGAAATCCTATATTTAGCTGGAAGTTTCCGGTGCTGATTTGAGTGATGAATAATGGTAAACCAACTCTTTGACTTATGGTGAGATTTGAACGGCCATCAACTCGTTTGTCACATTCAGGCGTCCTGTCAGTCTTTTCCTTATGATAGAACTGATTTGGATGACTTCCTCCTTTAGCACGAAAGAAAACTATTTCGTTACATTCAGGACAGTAAAAACGTGTGCGACGTTGTGGAATATAATGCTGATTATCAAAATCATCAGCATTTACCTCGATTTCATTTCCAATTCCATATCGGTCAATTGCATACTTCATTATTTTCACCCCTATCCATGAATAATATCATATTTGATATTATTATACAAACCCCTTGTAACTTCCGAACCCCAGCATATACACTGCCATAGCCACAGCAAGGTTCGCATTGTCAATATTCTGCTTCTTAGCAAGCTTATTCAGCTCATCTATAACAGTATCATGCGGAACAATAGAGCCCTCAAGTTCGTTTACAGCTTTCTGTATGATTGACGGCAACATCATACACATCTGATAGAAAGCATCTTCCTGGCCTGTTACAAGTGCATAGAATTGGTCAATGCTCACACGACGTATCAGTTTATGACCGACCTTTTTCTTGTCAACGGTAGTCTCCCATTTGATATTCTGCGACCTTTGGGCGATAGCTTCAACAAGAAAACAAGCACAATCATCATCGTTGAGGAGCTGATTCTGCATCTTGATAAATGTTTTGCCTGCCGATGCAGAGTTCATTGTATTGTGCTTATTCTTCATCTCAACATAAACTGTATGTACTACGCTGCCATCTGGTAGGGAAATACCATCAGGATTCTCAAAAATAACATCCCAGCCACCCTCTTTGCCGTTGTCGGGAACATGGCACTTGTCGATGTAGTTGAATATTCGTTGGTGGAAATAGCCTATATCATTATTGTTAGATTTGTCACGCTGACGAAAAATCTCGTTGCTGACGATTTCTTCCCAAGAAGCCTGATAAACTGTCTTATCGAAAATCAGCTTGATAGGGTCAATGATATTCTTGTTGAAACGCTTCAAGTCGAAGGATTCCAGCTTTTCACCGTACTTCTCAATGGTTTTCTTGACGTGCTTTGTAAAATCTTCTTCGCTGATGAAACTAAGTGTCCACATTATGATAATCCCTCCAACGCTATTTTTATCTGTTTTGCAATATCATAAGCAAGGTTTACGGGTACTGCATTGCCGACCTGCTTGTACTGTGAGCCGATACTTCCGCAGAACTGCCATTCATCGGGGAAACTCTGGCAACGTGCGTTTTCACGGATAGTAAATGGACGAGGCTCAAGGGGGTGACAGCGATCTGTCTGCTTCTGGCTCGGAGAAGTCAGTACCGTGAGCGACGGCTCGTCAAGGCTGAGTCTGCGGAGAATACCCGTTCTGCCGCCCTCCATGTACCAACAGCTTTTCATATACTCCTTGGCGATATCCTCAGGAATATCTCTCCAATATCCGCCCGGAGGAACAAGCTCAAATATCTTACGTTTATACTCCGAATAGGGTGTACCCTCGCTCTTAGGACAGTCGAGCAGCACATCACGGAGAACAGGCTTATATTCATGTGGTGTAGGGAAAGTGAACTTGATCTGATTTGTAAGATCATTTCTGATACCGATAGTGATAAGTCGTTCACGCTTCTGAGCAACACCGTAGTTCCACGCATTCAGCACTTTCTTCTGAATGGTGTAGCCTGTGCTTTCAAAAATATCTGTAATAGTCTTGTATGTTCTGCCCTTATCGTGAGTCAGCAGACCACGAACGTTCTCAAAAAGAAACATCTTAGGCTGGAGCTGTTCCAAGAATTTAGCATAGTGATAGAACAGCGTTCCACGGGCATCTTCAAGCCCAAGCCTTTTTCCCGCATATGAAAAACTCTGACAAGGTGCTCCACCCGAAAGTAAATCAAGCTCGCCCTGCTTCAAGCCAAAGTAATTTTGCAGATCAAGGCAGGATATATTTGCAATATCATCATTGATAACTCGCCATTCAGGCCTATTTCTGCGGAGCGTATCAGATGCATCCTTATCCACTTCTACAAGGCCAAGGGTATTAAATCCGGCTCTCTCCACGCCAAGGGCAAGTCCACCTGCACCTGCAAATAGTTCTATTGTAGTGAATGATCTAGTTTCTCTTTTGGTAGTAATATCCATAATGTCGCCAATGTTACAGTTCAGTACCATACATATCTTTTCAAGGCTTTCAAGAGAAACAGTTTCATTTTTTCCCATGCGAGCCATGACATTAAAACTGATTCCAGATGCTTCTTTCAGTTCGGTTTTATTCATTCCCCTATCAATAAGTAGTTTCCATAGATTATTGTAGCTTACTGCCACTATACTTCATTCCTTTCTGTATCATCAGATACGGTTATGGGTTGTGAAAATTATAGCATAAAAAGCCGAAAAAGTCAATATATCTCACTATAATGTTAGATATTCTTTTAAAATGTGATTGGAGGCATTTTAACCCATAAAGTTAGATTGCTTTTTATACTAAAAATCCCACTCATACGAAATAACGATTTATAAAAAAATTGGGGCTGCTTTAATTGACACAAATCTAGGGTAACAGAAAGTTATCAAACCCAAAACGATCTCACCCTTCTTCTCCCACGACATTGAGGGCAGGCAACATGACCACGTTTTTGTTTCATCAATCTATCCTTTACAGACATAAGATATTTTCTTTTGCAGGTTGGACACTTCCACCATGCTTGACCTGGATATGATTCAAGAATTTGATCTGGATAAACTCCGATCAGTATATTTTCTGGGTAACACCATTCTCGCTCTACAAGTTCAGGTTGCCTAACTTTTAGCGAATTAAATCCAGGCAGAACTTTATCATTTTTACAATAAGGACAGGCGTCGTCACCGACTTTTCTATCACGAATAGCTGCGTAGTATTCACCACGGCAAGTTGGACATACCCATTTAACACGAGAACTTGAAGTAGGAAGCACCTCGTCTGCTTTCCGTACGTTATTAGCAGACCATTCCTTAGCTAATTCAGGATTCTTATACTGTAGCGAATTAAATCCAGGCAGAACTTTATCATTTTTACAATAAGGACAGGCGTCGTCACCGACTTTTCTATCACGAATAGCTGCGTAGTATTCACCACGGCAAGTTGGACATACCCATTTAACACGAGAACTTGAAGTAGGAAGCACCTCGTCTGCTTTCCGTACGTTATTAGCAGACCATTCCTTAGCTAATTCAGGATTCTTATACTGTAGCGAATTAAATCCAGGCAGAACTTTATCATTTTTACAATAAGGACAGGCGTCATCACCGACTTTTCTATCACGAATAGCTGCGTAGTATTCACCACGGCAAGTTGGACATACCCATTTAACACGAGAACTTGAAGTAGGAAGCACCTCGTCTGCTTTCCGTACGTTATTAGCAGACCATTCCTTAGCTAATTCAGGATTCTTATACTGTAGCGAATTAAATCCAGGCAGAACTTTATCATTTTTACAATAAGGACAGGCGTCATCACCGACTTTTCTATCACGAATAGCTGCGTAGTATTCACCACGGCAAGTTGGGCATATCCACAAAGCACGAGAACTTGAAGTAGGAAGTACCTCATCTGCTTTCCGTACGTTATTAGCAGACCATTCCTTAGCTAATTCGGGATTTATGACCTCAAGTGAGGTTTGTTCTTTAAGAAGTTTTGTTTGTCGACAATAAGGGCAGGCGTCATCACCGACTTTTCTGTCACGAATAATCGCAGAATACTCGCCTTTGCAGGTCGGACATACCCATTTAACACGAGAACTTGAAGTAGGAAGTACCTCATCTGCTTTCCGTACGTTATTAGCAGACCATTCCTTAGCTAATTCGGGATTTATGACCTCAAGTGAGGTTTGTTCTTTAAGAAGTTTTGTTTGTCGACAATAAGGGCAGGCGTCATCACCGACTTTTCTGTCACGAATAATCGCAGAATACTCGCCTTTGCAGGTCGGACATACCCATTTAACACGAGAACTTGAAGTAGGAAGCACCTCGTCTGCTTTCCGTACGTTATTAGCAGACCATTCCTTAGCTAATTCGGGATTCTTATACTGTAGCGAATTAAATCCCACCAGAACTTTATCATTTCTACAATAAGGACAAGCATCGTCACCGACTTTCCTTTCACGAATAATGGCAGAATATTCACCACGGCAGGTTGGGCATACCCATTTAACACGAGACCATGAAGTAGGAAGTACCTCACTCGCTTTAAGATTATTACTATCGGACCATTCCTCGGCTAATTTAGGATTCTTATCCTGTAGCGAATTAAATCCCGCCAGAACTTTATCATTTCTACAATAAGGACAAGCATCGTCACCGACTTTCCTTTCACGAATAATGGCAGAATATTCACCACGGCAGGTTGGGCATACCCATTTAACACGAGACCATGAAGTAGGAAGTACCTCACTCGCTTTAAGATTATTACTATCGGACCATTCTTTAGCTAACTCAGGGTTTGTGTCTAGTAATGAGTTATATCCAGGCAGAAGTTTATCGTTTTGACAATAAGGGCAGGCGTCATCACCAACTTTTCTATCACGAATAGCTGCGTAGTATTTACCACGGCAGGTTGGACATACCCATTGAACACGAGAACTTGAAGTAGGAAGCACCTCACTCGCTTTCAGATCATTATTATCGGACCATTCTTTTGCTAACTCAGGGTTTGTATCTAGTAATGAGTTATATCCCGCCAGAGCTTTCTTATTTCGACAATAAGGGCAATTAAATAAGATTGGCTTGCCGCTATTTGCTTCAATGGTAAAAGCGTCTGTTATTCTGCGATAAGTTTTTGCTCCGCATGAGGGACAAATGAAATGCATTCGTTTGGCAGAGTGTATGGTGAATTCTTCAGGAAGTGCTTTGCCGTTCTCCTCATAATCCCACCACTCCTTTATTTGAGGGTATTGCTTAACAAGGTTATTATCGCTTTTCATTGATCGGAATTTGAGACATTTTCCTTCGTGACGTATATGCAGTTTTCCATTTTCATCACTTTTCATAAGTGAATGAATGTCTGTATATAAGCGCATTCCGCAATCTGGGCATATGAAATGTGCTTGGAACTTAGAGCCTTTGGTAAACTGTTCTGGCCGATAAGGAGAATTAGCTTCGTAATCCCACCATTTATCTACCTCTGGACAAAGTTTCAATATGTTATCGTTAGGATCTCCCTTGGAGGAATATCCGCATTCTGGACAGGCGACAGGCAATAGTCTGCCGTCCCTTTTTGTGTTTACAAATGAGTGTATTTGCCGTGTAAAGCTGCTATGACAGGCAGGGCATTTCAGCTGTGCTTCGTAGTGAGAACCCCTTGTGATATTTTTAAGCGCTATAGTGTTGTTTTCAGCGTCCCACCATTCCTCTATTTCGGGACATTTGTCAATAAGAGCACCGCTTTGATTTAATCCTCGTATTTTGCCTGCTTTTTGAGCCGCACATTTATGACAATCAAGAAGCGTATATATGCCTGTTTGATCGTCTCTCCTAAATGAATTTAATGCTCTCCTCTTGACCAGCTTATCGCAAGTGGGGCAGTGTATAAATATCATTTCTTGCGAATTAAGCGCTATTTCGTCAGGCTTAGATACATTCTTATCGTCCCAATATTTATCTATATCAGGATAATTTTTAGCGATAGAGCCTATTACATTTCTTCTTGGATTTAGGGTAAGTGAACAATCAATGCATTGCGTTAGTTCATATCGGTCATTTCTTTTGACAATGAGATCGCATATGGCAATATATCTTTCTTCCCCACAACTAGGACAACGGGTATATACTTTCTTGCCGGAAGAAATAGAATAGTATTCCGGGTCGTGTTCGTTCTTCTCATATATCCAATATTTTTTGATGTCAGGGAATAGAACAACGAGAGAATTATTGTTGTTTCGCTTGCCGCAGATTCGGCAGTGTATAACGTGTCCTACACCATTTTCGTCTTTTTCCCAGGTAAATCTAACATTTCTTCTTACCGAAGTTCCGCATATAGGACATTTTGTCCAGACTTTTTCACTTGAGGACGCTCCAAAATCAGAGGGTTTCTTACCCTCGTTTGCTTCATAATCCCAGTACTTTTCGATATCAGGCACTGCGTCAGTTAATATTACCTTATTCATCAAAACCACCTAGAATTGAATTGACCGAATCATATTTTGACAACTTCTTGTCAGGAGCTTCGTTGATATCAGTATCAGCAGACACTGTTTTTGATTCAATGACTTCTTCTGGTACAAGACTGTTGGATACTTCAAGAATACCCTCTTTCTTAAGAATGGCATTTGCGGCGTCAGGATAGACATAATCATCAAGAACGTTTTTTAGCTTTCTGATAGTCTCATTTTTCTTTTTAAGCTCCTCTGAGGTATTCTTTGCTTTCATATCTTCAAGCCTTGTATTTAATTCACTTACAAGGGCTTCAAGCTCGCTGATACGGGCTTCTAACTCTTGCACCTTTTTATCACTTGCTCTTTTTGCTTTTATTGCGTCTGCCGCCCTAGCCGCAATGTTGGCATAATAACGATCTCGTGTTGTTAATGCTTCTTTTAATTTGCTTCGTGAGTTGTTTTTGGCGAGAAACGCATCTGCGTCGAGCGTCCTATATGTCACAACTCCATTGAGAAGCCTGTTTTCATCATCTTCATTGATCTTGTTCAGATAGGCTCTGAACTCATCATCACGGCGAAGAGTGTGATCCTCGATAGCATATCCTTTGTCTCTTATATACTCACCGAACTTTGGGATAGTTACCTTTGCACCGGAGTTTTCAAATCTATATTCATTAAGAAGCTTGATTATTTCATCGATCTTGTAGGTCTTAACTCTTGCCATTTTCCTTTTCCTCCATTTTTTCCATAAGGTATTGCTGATAAGAATAATCAGCGTCACGAAGCCTTAGGACTACCTGAATGATATCTTCAACGTCACCTTTTTCTTTACGAACCTTTTTCACGATATCGTCCAGCAATCGGCATTCATTTTCTATCTTATTCACATACACATCTTTTTGGTCTGAAAATGTGTTTGAATCGTCCTTATAGTACTCACAGTTTTTGCAGAATCCCACTTCGCCGCCAGGCCCCATTACCTTGTAGCAATTTGTATAGTTGCCTTTAGCAACATCTTTGGAAAAACATCTGCCGCCATTGTCAAGTGGAATACTCATCTTGACAGGCAGCTTCGGTGTCGGTCTGCTGAGGGAATATGATTGCTTTCCCTTGATAAGCTTTTTAAATTGCCTGTAAGTCCTGCATTCGATAAGCTGTGCTATATTTGAGTAATAGTGTGCAGACATTTCGGGGTTATCGTGCCCTGCAAGCATCATTGCTACTACTGGCGTCGCACCCTCGGCAATGAGATTGATAAGTGCGATATGTCTTGTGTCGCCAAGGTGCAGATATTCTATGCTTTTCTCATCAGGAAGCCCACTGTTATTGGCCTCATAAATTATCTTGTAACCATAACGTTCCTGAATGATAAGTTTGAAGAAATAGCGCAGGCAGGTGCGCAGATTTATGTATGAAAAATATCTGCTTGTGTATGGAGTACATCTTTCCCACTTTGCATAGTGCGTTTCTGTTACAAACAGAGTATGAGTATCTGCTTCTGTACAGCCTTTGGTCTTATCAAGATACCATTCTATTTCTTTCGTAAGCTTTTCAGGTATTGCGTATCTGTTTATTTCATAGTCAGTATCTATCTTGTATGACTTGACTTTGCCTGAGCCTTTGATGCGGTTTCTGCGAACTGCGATAGTATGCTTGCCGTTGATAGTGCTTAGGCAGTTCCTTGGGGTCACAACAAATTCACATGGTCTTAGGGGCAGAACACCTGATATGTTCCACCACATCCAGATAGGGAAGAAGAATAGCTTTTCATCGTCGTCTTGTGATTCAGACCAAAATCTTTTGATTATATCATCAAAACGAAAATAGCTTTCAAATGACGCAAGAGAACGTCTTGAGCCGTCTTTGCCGATACGAACTCGCTCGTCGGCTTCATCAAATAATGATAGCCAATCCAAAAGCTCTTTTTCTCGTCCTGCTGCTGGTATCATTGAAAAGAATTCGGTTATTCTGCCTATCCAGTTGCCATTGTTGCTCTCTAAAAAGGCATCAAGATCCTCAGTCCTGTTATATACTATCCTCTTGGTACAATAGATAATAGATCGCAGAGAGCCAAGTTCCAGCTCGCCCATTTGGCATACTATGAATGTTTTGAGATAGGTCTTAAAATCTTTGTAGGTAATTTTCAGATCATCACCGAACTGTTTGAATTTATTTTTGTCGATCTGAAAATTGAAATGAAATCCTGTAGTTTCATTATTAAGTGCCCACCTGTCATCATCAAAATTACTATTGGATATTATTCCTTTTTCTTTGTAAGCCAAGAAAAGCCGCCTTGCTTCTTTAATTGTTATCTCGTCTATTTCTGGAATTGCAAGTATAGCTGTATGTTTATCCATTGTTCGCCTGCCTTATTATTTCCTCTAACATTACTACAGCCTCAGAGCCGTAGGTTTCTTCCATTACTTTGAGCATTTCCTCAATTCGTGGTGCAACGATATCCGTAGCTATCGCTTTGCAACGACCTTTTTCTATCATATTATTTGTAGCTTTGTATATCCCCTGCAATCGTTTGACTTCACGGACCATAAGAAACATAGTCGTCTTGGTGCTTAGTTCATATTCGCAGGAAGGGCAGTTGGAATGACCAGGGTATGGACATACCTTTCCCATTGCAGTTACAAGACACATACAAGAATTTGTTTTTGACACCGCTTCGCCATTTCCTATGCGGTGCAGTATTTTTAAGATATCCTCTTTTGAATGGTCTTTGTAAATGGACTTGACGATCTCAGTGGAATGATTAATATTCTTTTGCATAGCAGATATGGTGGATTCGACTTCAAGGGGAGACATATTTAATGCCTGTATCATCTTTGTCTGACCCTTTACGGACAACTTCTTGTATTCATCTCCTGCCACCATTTTAAGAAGCATCGACGGAATAACCGACAAAACACCTCGCTCAAAAAGCTCTTTAGCGACAAATTCAGGCGTGTATCCGCTCATTTTGGCGTCTTTTAAATATGTACTTGTGGTCTGTGCGAACTCACCATATGTGCCTTTGTGGGAACGTGCAAGTGCCGCCAGCATATATCCTTTTACTTTAAATTCATCATTAGCGTTAAAGATATCGTCCGTAAGAATATATATCATCTGCATATATGACTTGTTAGCCGCCCTTGCTCTGAAATCGGATTCGAGAAATAGCTCTCCGATTTCTTCTCCCATATATCTGTTGATCTCACTGTATGTTGTTATGACCTTGATAAGCGGCTTGTTAGGATCGCTTTTGGATAGCTGAAAGTGTGCTTCTGCCAGTGCGAAAAGCGTGCCTATATGCGTTTCAACGCTCTCCGGGATATGCAGTTTAATTGAAGCAACACCGCTCGTACCTTGTGTTTTGTGTGGGGTAGGTCTGAAAGCCTCAAGTTCATACAGTACTGAATATATGGTGGCTCTTGCATCTGCCTCTGAGAATGTTCCGCTTTCCACCTGCTCCAAGATATCTTTTGGGGCAAGTGTAAGCCTAGGGTGAGGTATCCTTACGAGGTCAGTATTTCTTAATGCACAGAGAAAGTGCATTGAGAGGAAGAGCCATGTATCCGTATATTTCTTTGACCTCGCCGCAAGGGCATACATATCGTTGTCTTCGATATAGTCCTTGTTATACAGATGATAGAGTATTTTAAGATAATTACCAGGATCATAAGCTGAGTTTTTATCGCTGTTGTCTGTATAATTGTTCATGTAGTATCTATTCTTATAGATAGTTTTGGTATTATCATGAACATAGTTTATGAAGTCTGCCAAAATATCTCCGACACCATGCTGTAATTCATCAAAGGCACTGTCAACTAAGCTGGCTATTTCTTGGTCGGTGGACTCGTGGAGTTCACCAGCGAGAAAGAATAATATGAAATCCAGAAGCTGTAGAGTGATATCACTGTCAATTCCGAAGCTTTTGGTATATTTTTTAAAAAAGAAAGCTGTTTTAGGAAAGATCTCATTGAGAGTTTTAATCAGATACTCAGCTTTTTCTTCTGCAGTCTTATTGTAGTTCCTGCAGAATATGTCAAGCCTCTTGTCGAATACACTAATTGCTGACTTATCTATGAATATTTCGTTGTCTTTGATAATGAATGACTGACCGAAGTTGTTGTTGCTTACGAAAAGCTTTGAGACTTTTATATTAAAGTTGGGGTCGTGGATTTTGTAGGATCGCTTTTTGCCGTCAAGATATTCTTTAAAGTTGATCTGTTCCATGTTGCTTTTCTGCCTTCCACAGTGAGTAGTTGAATATTTCATCGCTTACGATCTCATATTCCTTTTCCAGCTCGCTCTTATCCATTAAATATGTTAGCGCAGATTCTGGTGATTTGTCGCCACGCCAGTTCATAAGACCAGCTGCGTCCTCACCGTATAGCGTCAGCTTGACGGAAAACCAGTGCCTGAATATGTGTGGACTTATATTGTTTTCTTGAAGCAGATGCCCATAATTAACTACCTTTTGATCGCTGTCGTTGAGCATTATTGGTATGCAGTCTTTTATGACCTTTTTGAACTCCATGTAATACGAGTCATATGTATACGCCTTGCCTGTTGATGAGTTGGTCAAAGCACCATATTCTTTCTCATACGGCTTACCTGTGATATATTCCATATACATATCATAACAGCTCATGAAAGCTTCAATAAAGGCAGGGTATACCTTTTGAACACGTTCTTTTTTGATCCCGCCAACGCTGATAAGGTCTGACCTGAGATTTTTCTCTTCCGTGAGGTCGATAAGTACATTTGTGACTTCGCCGTCAACAGTTTCAAACATGATGCCTGCACCAAGGGCAGAGTCTGCACGGCGGACGTTGCAGCATTCAGAAGGTCTTAGTCCTGCAAAAGCCCCCAACGCCGCAAGCATTAGAACGTTTCTATGGTTAGCAACGATCTCGTTCATTATGATCTGGAAAGCACCCTCGGGGAGATCTCTGAATATCTTCTTGTATTGCGGCTTGAAATTCACCTCAAATACGGGAACTCTTCTTTTGATATATTTTCGTTTTGTCTTGCTGAACACACTTTCTGTCCTATACAGGTCAGCGATCTTTAGCTTCGTTTTGGGATTATCCTCGATCATAAGCTCAAGAAAATCCATGATAACATTGATACATGAATTAACAGTATTCTGGCTTCTGTGAGTATCTTCATTGTCGCCTGGAAGCCTGCACAGCCCATAATCGTTGAGAAAATCCTTTACCATACTAGCTGTGACGTCTGTGAGCTTATTGATATTATATTTATCAAAGAAAATGTAGTTGAGGAAAATGCAGACAGTTACACATCTTTTATCATTTCCGCTGAAAACGCTTCTGGAGTAAGTTTTCTTTCCGCTTCGTACATATTTGTGAAGATCTGTCCACTTTTCGATAATGCCGTCTTTGTTCTTCAAGACGATCAATTGTCTTTGAAGAAGCTTATCTTCGTCATAGACTAGCTTATGGGTGTAAGTGCAAAATCTTAGTTCATTCACAATGATCCTCCTAACCATATGTAAGCTCTATTTCTTATATTAAAGTGGCTCATATGTTCGTTCGGTTGGCTAAAAAAAGAGATCATGCGCAACGCATGATCTCTCGTTACTGTCGCACTATTCAATGAATTGGTTATTATTTTCCTACGTTTCATTGTGGCTTAATAGTTTTAACTAATTATATCAAATGGTGTACAAAAATATGTTAATTTTTCTTGCTTGTTTTGTGAAATTTTATAGTAGCTTTAAAATTCTTCGCTGTTCACCCATACCCCGTCCTTTTTGCAAAGTATCCTCTGATTTTCAGACCCTCTGAATTTCAGTGAGATGTTTTTCTTTTCGAGAACAAATTCGCCGTCAACGAGGTAGTCGATAAGGCTCAGCATTTCGTCTGTGTACTGTGTTCTGTATGGGGACTTTGAGCCTGCAAGCAGGTCAGTTTCAAGGGTACAGCCTGTGTAGCACCACACGTCCTTGTCGGGAAGTTCAGTTTTCACACGGTGGAGGAGTTTTGTCAGCTCAGGCTGGTTCTCAGGCTCCATAGGCTCGCCGCCAAGGAGCGTAAGTCCTTTTATATAGCCCTTTGAGAGGGCGTTAAGTATCTCGTCTGCGGTGGTATCTGTGAAAGGCTTGCCGTAGTCAAAGTTCCAAGTGTCAGGCTGAAAACAGCCCTTGCAGTGGTGTCTGCAACCTGATACGAATAGCGTGACCCTCACTCCTGATCCATTGGCGATATCGGTTTTCTTTATCTCACAATAATTCATTTTCCGCTCCTTTCGTATATACAACGCAGGGCAATACGATTTTGTATTGCCCCGATAGTTATATGCTGTTTGTTATTTTATGTCAGGAATAATGTTCATTATTTTCGGATTTTGCCGTTTTGAGTTTTTGAGTTTTCCTTGCTATAATGTTCATTTTTCTGACGAGTTTTGATTTTTGAACTTTTGAGTTTTAACGGCTATAATGTTCACTTTTTTTGAAAATCGCTCAAAAAAATTTTTGGGTTTTTTTGGTTTTTTTGACGAGTTTTGATTTTTGAACTTTTGAGTTTTAACGGCTATAATGTTCACTTTTTTTGAAAATCGCTCAAAAAAATTTTTGGGTTTTCCTAAAAATCACAAATGCAAAACTCTCTCCTTTATCTCTTGAGTCCTGCCCTGATTCCAGAACTGCGTGCCGATGTAGCCACAGGTGCGCCTTGCAACGTTCAGAGTGTTCTGATCTCTGTTGCCGCAGTTCGGACACTCCCATACAAGCTTGCCGTCATCTTCTACTATCTTTATCTCACCGTCAAAACCGCACTTCTGACAGTAGTCGCTCTTTGTGTTAAGCTCTGCATACATGATGTTGTCGTAAATATGCTGCATAACTGCAAGGACCGCCTCTATGTTGTTCTGCATATTCGGCACTTCCACATAGCTGATAGCTCCTCCTGGTGAGAGAGCCTGGAACTGTGACTCAAAGGTGAGCTTGTCAAATGCGTCGATGTTCTCGGTAACATGGATATGATAGCTGTTTGTGATGTAGTTTCTGTCTGTTACACCCTCGATAACACCGAAACGCTTCTGCAAACATCTTGCAAATTTGTATGTTGTGGACTCCAATGGCGTGCCGTAAAGGCTGAAATCTATGTTTGTTTCTGCTCTCCACTTTGCGCAGGCGTCATTAAGGTGCTGCATAACTTCAAGTGCAAAAGGAGTTGCTGAAGGGTCTGTGTGTGACTTGCCCGTCATGTATCTTACGCATTCGCAAAGACCTGCATAGCCAAGTGATATGGTGGAATATCCGCCGAACAGGAGCTTGTCGATAGTTTCGCCCTTTTTAAGCCTTGCCAATGCACCGTTCTGCCAAAGAATAGGCGCAACGTCTGACGGAGTGCCTTTAAGTCTTTCGTGACGGAGCATCAGCGCACGTCTGCAAAGCTCAAGTCTTTCATCAAATATCTTCCAGAACTTATCCATATCCTTATATGACGAGCAGGCAACGTCCACAAGGTTTATTGTAACAACGCCCTGATTGAATCTGCCGTAATATTTAGGCTTGCCGTTTTCGTCAAGATATGTTGTAAGGAAGCTTCTGCAGCCCATGCAAGGGTAGCACTGACCATTGCCGTTCTTGTCTACCTTAAGCTCCTTCATTTTCTTTTCGCTTATATAGTCAGGCACCATTCTCTTTGCGGTACACTTTGCAGCAAGCTTTGTAAGCTCCCAATATTTTGAGCCTTCTCTTATGTTGTCCTCTTCAAGGACATATATTAGCTTAGGAAACGCAGGTGTTATATAGACGCCCTTTTCGTTCTTTACGCCTTGGATACGCTGTCTGAGCATTTCCTCTATGATAGCCGCAAGGTCATCTCTTGTCTGCCCCTCCGGCACCTCGTCAAGGTACATGAAAACAGTAACGAAAGGTGCTTGACCATTTGTTGTCATAAGAGTGATGACCTGATACTGTATCATCTGAACGCCCTGAACTATCTCAGCCTTTACTCTCATTTCGGCTACCTTATTTATAGTATCCTCGTCGGCAGGGATATTAAGCTCTGCGAACTCTTTTTTTACCTCACGGCGGTATTTATCACGTGATATCTGAACGAACGGAGCAAGGTGGGAAAGTGTGATACTCTGTCCGCCATACTGTGAAGAAGCTATCTGAGCGATAGATTGTGTAGCGATATTGCAGGCTGTAGAGAAGCTGTGTGGCTTTTCTATCATGACCTCGCTTATGACAGTGCCGTTCTGGAGCATATCCTCAAGATTTACAAGACAGCAGTTGTGCATATGCTGAGCGAAATAATCGGCGTCGTGGAAATGTATCAGACCTTTTTCGTGAGCTTCAACTATATCGTCAGGAAGCAAAAATCTTCTTGTGATATCCTTGCTGACCTCGCCTGCCATATAATCCCTCTGAACTGAATTGACAGTAGGGTTCTTATTGGAATTTTCCTGTTTGACTTCCTCGTTCTCGAAGTTAAGAAGAGAAAGTATCTGCTTGTCAGTAGTATTAGCCTGTCTGACGATAGAACGCTCATAGCGGTAAGTGATATAATGCTTTGCCACCGTATACTTGCCGTGGCGCATGATATCGGCTTCCACCCAGTCCTGAATAGTTTCAACGTCCATAGCCCTATTCATTTCAGAGCATTTGTCCTCTATATTCTGTGCTATCTCTCCTATTTCTCCCTCAGAGAGCCTATCCTTTTCCTCCACAGTGATATTAGCTTTCGCAACGGCATTTTCTATCTTTTCCTTATCGAACGTATTCTCAGCGCCGCTTCTTTTTATTATCTTCACCTATACTCTTCCTTTCATTCTATCCTGCTCAACCACTATATATTGTGGTTGGCTTCTTTTATCATAACATAATATTGAACATTTACTATTATACCACAATCAGAATATAAGTCAAGGGCATAGAATGATAAATAATCTACAAAAATTCCGGTTAAAAACAGAGCAGTTTGCCGAAAAAGTATTACAAATGATTACAAACACTTGATTGACAAAAAGTGTGAAAAACAATGGCATTTAAAGGGATGATAAAGGTGTGAAGTGGCAAGAGGCGATGTGAATGTTTTGTAAAATAAGTGGTAAAATTCAATTAACTTGTTGACAAGGGTGCTTGCATATGATATAATATTAGAGTTGAATGCGCCAGTAGCTCAGCTGGATAGAGTGACTGGCTACGAACCAGTAGGTCGGGGGTTCGAGTCCCTTCTGGCGCACCAATCATTTTTGATACTCACAAAGGAAAATCCACAGGATATAAAAATGTGGACTTTCCTCAGCAAGTATCTTTAAGTATCCTTGCTGAGCATATATGAAAGCTTGTAGTAACAAGCTAGGATATGTTTTGTGACATTTGTTTCGTTTCGCTCTTAGACCTTGTCAAGGCAGCTGCACATTGTGGAGCTTAAGCGAATCATCTGATGTTAATTCATAGTGGCGTCGGCACATAGGCTTGCAGTTAGCTTAACTGTTACTGGCTGGCTCGTGTTCATGTTCTGTAATGTCAAGAATGCCTGATCGGCGTGATTGAACAGAAACGAACGTCATGGCTCTAAGCGACTTAAAGACAACTCAATGTCTTGTTGTGCTTGTGTTTCACATCAGTTGACCTCATCTCAATCTTATTTGAGGACTTACGATATTCGATTTTCAAGCTGCATTTTTGACGAGTTGAATCAGCAGCTAAAAGCAAAAAGAGCTTTCCAGATGTTTGACATCGTGAAAAGCCCTTGACAATCTATTTCCAACGTGCTATAATAGAGCACGAGGATAGCATTCTCTGAAAGCTCCACAGTTGCTGTGAACATCTGTGCTGCTGGGCTTATAATCTCCTGCAAGAGATTATAAGCCTTAGAGGGTGCAATTTTTTATGCCCTCTAAATTTCCTCTGTATATTAATTATACCACCATTTTGTCAATTTGTCAATACTTTTGCGGAAATTAATGGTGGGGAATATATCTTTTATATATAAATGCAAAATGACCCCTAGTGTGTCACCGTGACACACTAGGGGTATTTTCGTTATAATAATTCCACGATCCATTCAAGCCAACTTCTAATTGTTGAAGCCCTACGATAATATGTTTCGTCACTTTTCACTTTATATAGGTTACACTGTTTCATTATTGCAACAATTTCATGCTTGTTGATTTCTCCCTGACTAAACCATAAATTAAGAGTTTCTGAAAAAACCTTATGTGATAATATAGCTTCACAAAAAGCTAATTGCCTTTGTTTGTAGCTGAGTTTTAAAATGTTTTTTCCTTTTGACGTTAAGAAAAATGTAATGCTATCATTCCTTTGCTTGTCAACTAACCCAAGATAGCGAGCAGCGTCGGTATAATAATTTGTTTGCCTTTCGTCAAATGCGTAATTAATTGTAATATTATCTTTTGTCATAGGGTGTTCGTTTAATAATTCGCATAGATTTATTACTCGTTCAAAACTGTCTGCTTGTGGAAATGATATTTCAGGCTCATCAATTATCGGTACACTGTCAAGTAATTGATTGATTTCCTCAGATGTAATAGTCATATCTTCCTCCACAGAATAATTTTTCTGCTTGACAAGTGTCAGTGAACTATATTCCATTGGATCAGAAAATTGATATTCATATAAATGAAATATGCCATTGGAATACACAAGGAAAATTGGTTTGACATCTTTGTTTACACGATCTTTCCACGTCCTGAAAGGGTAGTAGAGCTGTCTTACAAGAAAATCTTTCGACAAATCTCGCTTTGCCTCAATTAGTGCAAGCTTTTGTAATCCCTCATATCCTGCATCTATCTCTATTTGAGAATTATGTACTTCAATGTTTCTTTTGTCATTGCATAGAACATCTTTGATCTCAAAATTGAAGTTACCAGATCCCATTCTGCCACTTACAGTTGGAACAAGTTGCTCATCTTCTAGAAAGTCTGCTATTATGCCCGACACATAAGCACAATTTAAAGCAACTGCTTCACTGGTGATAGAGTCTACATCTAAACTTTGAATGTAGTATGGTAAGCTTATTCTTGTTACTTCGGGTGACATAGGCTCGAATTTATGATACGCATCAAAATGAGAAATGATATAATCACCACGAGTAATAGGAAGTATGGAGAGCTTATTTTGTTTGAATAATTTAGGCAAATTGATAATGTGATCAAATTTTGCCATTAACCGTGGCTCACGAAACTCTTTAATTTGTGTAGCAGATATTTGAAAACACCCTTCTTGTTCTATGTGATGTAGAATATCGTATTTTTCAAATAATAAATGCCATGCTGCGTCATTCCTGGTTTCATGTTCAAGTTTATCTGTGTCATTCATAGTTTGTTATTATTACCTCGTCAACATCTCCACGTTTGCTTGCAACTGAGTTGATTGCCCTTTTAGCTTGTACAGTTGTTATATGATAATCAGAATATTGTTCTCTTATAAATTCAGTTGAAGAATTTGACAACATGAATTTTACACCACGTTCATTAAGCATATCACAGCACTCACGAAGTTTAATCTGCTGTTCTCTGCTAAAACCGCCTTTTGAATAACCAGTAAAGCTAGAGGTATCTGATATTGGATCATATGGCGGATCAAGATATACGAACGTTCCTCTCCGTACTTGTTCAAGTGATAATGCAAAATCGTTTGAACTGAATGTTATCTCAGCAGAGTTAAAATAATTACTTACGGCTTTCAAAACAGGAGCATTAACGATATTTGGATTTTTGTATTTCCCAAAAGGACTATTAAATTCTCCTGCATTGTTTACACGATATAAGCCATTGTAACAAGTTTTATTGAGAAAAATAACCCTTGCCGCTTTTTCGATGTCACTAAGCCTATCGTATTTTGATTTATCACGATCAATATTACGAAGCTCATAGTAGAAACTTTCCTCATTCGGATAGGTTTCAAGTATTTCGATAAGAGCGTCAACATCATCTCTTATAACAGTATATACATGAATGAGATCGATGTTAATGTCATTGACTATTGCTTTTTTAGGCTGCAGATCAAACAAAACAGCACCGCCACCAACAAAAGGCTCACAATACGAGGTTATCCTTTTAGGTAGCATGGGCTTTATAGAGGGCAACAGCTGCCTTTTTCCTCCCACCCATTTGAGAACAGGAGAAACAAGTTTATTTTTGGACATTAAAATCACTCCGTTTTTGTGTCACTAGACAGTGTGTCATTGTGACACACCAAGGATTTTTATTTTATACAAATTCAATTTTAAGTTTTTTATCCATAGCAGCGGCAAGCCTTTGAAGTGTTTTTATAGACGGGTTTGCATTTCCATTTTCAATTTTGCTTATATCACCTTGTGCAATACCTGAAAGGTGGGCAAGTTGCTGCTGAGTTATACCTTTCTTTTTACGGACGTCAATTAACGCTTGAACTACTGCAAATTCAGGCTCTATAGAATTGTATTCTGCCTTAAGCTCAGGAACAGTTAGTTGTGCATTAAGAAAATCATTGAAATTTGTCATATTATTCTTCTTTCGATATTGAATATATCCTATAATTATCATATCACATTGCACGTATTTTGTCAACACGTATTAAAAACTAAGTCGCTTATCTAATGTGTCACCGTGACACATTGACATCTTTCATATACTCATCGATCGTTTCAGCGACTTTCAGCTTTTCACGATATGTAAGGTGCGTGTATATATCGCTGGTGACAGCTATGCTGCTGTGACCGAGCCAGACCGACACGGACTTTAGCTCAACGCCGTGCTGAACAAGCAGTGAGGCACAGGTATGGCGAAGATCGTGGAAACGGCAGTGAAAATTCATTTCTGCCATTATCCTGCCGAAACCAACAGACAGATCGTCGGGCTTGACGATCAGCCCCATATCGTCAACGCATATGTATTTAAGATATTCTCGTGAATACTTGTCACGATGAGCCGTGTAATTATCGCACTGCCTGCGCCTAAGTTCCTTGAGGTATTTGAGCACGCCTGAGGGAAGAGGCAAGGTTCTGCGGCTTGCTCTGGTTTTTGGAACGTCTGAAAACACCAAAGTTATCTTGTGATCTTTAATGCATTTGACTACAGTATGCTGTATGCACATGGTCTGCGTTTCAAAGTTTATGTCTGACCAACGCAGTCCCAGAACCTCGCTGCGTCTGAGTCCCATAGTTCCTGATAGAAACACAGGCGTGTAGAGGTCAGTATTTTTGACCTTGTTAAGAATTATCTCAAATTGATCTGTACTTATGAAATTTCCACAGTAACGGTCAGTGCAGGGAAGCTCCGCAAGCAAGGCTGCATTGTGGTCTGTCAAACCGTTCTTGACCGCATAGCTAAGTGCCATTTTGATGTTTGAGTGATGTTTTCGTATCGTTAAGCCGGATAGACCGGCGTTGTATTTGACTAGATAATATTCCTCAAGCATACCGGGCGTGAGCTGTGAAAGCATTGTATTCTTGCTGCGAAAGTATGGCACGATGTGCACATACACCTGTGAACGATATGCCTCATAGGTGTTGATTTTTACCGCCATCTTTCGGCTTTTGAGCCATTGCTCGATCAGATCTGCAAATAGAATATCATTTGCCTTTTTCTCAGAAATCTCGTCCTTGAGCTGCTGATTTTCCGCAGCAAGCTTTACCACAAGCCTTTCAAGCTCTTCCTTTTCGCTGATTAATTCTTCAATAGTTGTCATAATGATCCCCTTTGTTTTTAGAATATATAATATATTACAACAAAAGCAGAGATTTTTACAGCAGCAAAGCAATATCTGTCTGAAAAAGAAGGCGAAATTTGATAAAAAGCGTGCATATTCTAAAAAAAATAATTCAAGTATAGATACAGAAACATCAAATATCTGTTTTCAGACAGATAATCAAGAATGGGTCAGTTATAGACAGTTCATTTTACCCACTACCCCTTTTTAAGAAAAAAATCTCCGAAAGCCGCATTTTTTTCTTAAAACCTATTGACAAATCCGATTTTTTGTTATACAATGAACTTGTGTTTTTAATGGGTGTGTTCATTGTAAAGCAATGAATGCTCTGCCTCCTGCTCGAGCGGCGGGAGGCTTTTTTTATTCTGCTGTGATGAACATATATGCAGACAGTATATGTGTTGTCTGTAAAATCACCTGCACGAGTTCTGATTTTCTTCTTACGAATGAATTTGCCTTTTACAAGCTTTTCTATCGTCCTGAGAACGTCCTGACGGCTCATGCCAAGAAGCTTAGATAGATCATTATAGCTTTGGAAAAAACTCTTGTGCGAGCTGTCAGCCAGCTTACAGCACACTGCATAAACTCTGAATTCATTTCCATTCAATCTGCTCATAAGCTTTTTATCCATGGTGAAATATTTAGAAGCTGTAGATACGGCATCAATAGTGTATGTATATGTTCCGAGCTTGCCGGGTGTAGTCATTTGACGTTTCTGTGATTTTATGAAACCGCATTTGCTGAGAGAACGGACTGTACGCTTTACCGTTGACAACGAACAACCGCATAGTGACATAAGGGTTGACTGCTTGACTGTGATCTCATAGCCAAGCAGATTTCTTTTTGTATTCTTGTGGATAAGACTATAGAATACACAGGCAAGCTTCAAGTCTGCTGCCTGTGTAAAACGTGTAACAAAGCTGTTAGGTATTCGCATTTTTCAATTCCTCATTATTAATGTATTGTTCCAGTGCCGCCCATTCATCGGCAACAAAATTGCTGCGTATATCAGGACGTTTCTGTATTTTCTTTATGTAGCCCCTTGCAGCGGCATAGTTCTGATCTGAAAGAAATCCTCCAAGCTCGCTGCCTACAAGTCCGTTGATCTTATATAGCAGGGCAGTGATATCGACATACGGACCATCGTCCGGGTATTCTCCCGGAAAATAGAGCTCGTCCTGATCGGTGTAATCACCATCGTCTTCGTCTGAGCCGCTTGTTCCATATGCCTCTGCAAAGATCTTTCGTGCCTCGTTTGCACGAAACTCATTTAGCTTTTGCACCTGTTGCTGATATTCTATGACTTGCCGCTGAGCCGCACCGGCATTTTTCTCAAACTCAAGTGCAGCCTTATACATACTTTCGGGCACAGTGCTGCCGTCTGACTTTATCTGATCTATCTTGCCTAGCTGCATATAGTAGTCATTCATAGCACGTTCAGCGGTCTTTTTGAGGCTGTCTAATCTGTACTGATAACCTATTACGCCCAGACTGTCCCAAAGCTCGTCATATGGATACATTGCTGCTGAAAGGTCAATGTTGCGTGATTTTATCGGCAGCTCGTCTATAGGTATGCGTGGCATTTTGTTAGGTAGCAGATGATATGGCGTAATATTGGTCTTTATTGGTTCACATCGCATTTTTTTGACAATAGCAGTGCCGAACGGCAGCTTTGAGAGCTGTGTTGTATCGAGCAGCGCCTTGCTGTCAACTCGTTCACCTTGGTGATCTAAAAATCCATACAGGCTTCCGCTGAAGGTCAAATAGTTTACTGTTTCATTTCCTATCATTTCAGAAAATGCTTTGTTTGTATTACCATTAAGAGATAATATGTATATCTGAATGTTACAGCCGCCTTTGATGCCTTCTTCTTCTTTTTCATATTTCTTAAGCTGTCCGTAGTCCTGAAGAAATAGATTGAAAAGAATGTTAGCTCCGGGTGAGGCATTCATCTTACTGCTGAGGTCAGGCAGCTTAGTCATTTGTCCAAATTCGTCATACATATACTCTATTTTCCTTGGCAGCTTTCCTCCCGGATACTTTCTTGCCTGTTTTGCGAGGTACAAAAATGACTGATCTGCGAACATCGAGGCGATAACGTATCGTGATTTTTCCTCATATGGAACGAGCATATATATTATGCAAGGCTGATCTTCATTGATAAGGTCAGCAAAGTTTATTTCATTTTTAGATGTCAGCTTTTGAACGCCCATATCCGTCATGAATATCTCAAGGTCTGCGGAGAGAACAGTGTATATTGAAGAACGTGTATCACCCTGGGAGAACTTTGACGTAGAGTAAGATGTTCTTGCAAGACAGCCCACCGGCAGTGCGTTGAAAAGTTCATCAAGTGCGTTGACTTCTTTCTTGTTACCGCTTTCGTCCTCGATAACAGTATTGTAAACTCCAAATTCGGTAAAGAATGTTGTGATACTGAACATATTAACGCAGGACATATCATTTTTCTCGTAGCCTTTATCTAAGAAATAGTATATAAGGGCACTGAGCAGCGACCTTGCGGAGTCTGTCCATATAGCCTCGCTCTGGGTATCGTCTGTAAGGCAGTGAGCGAATGAGCTGACGAGCTTTGAAGTCTGCGACAAGTCATTGTTGCCGTGTTTAGCTGTGAGGTACTCGTCAATAATAAGCTGAAGAGGGTTCCAACAATCAGATCGGTCCGTATCAATAAGATTAAGAGTGACTATCTTATATCCGTTATTTGCAAAATCTTCATATGTCAGTTCAAGCAACTCGCCTTTCATATCGTTTATGATAAGCGAGGGCTTATTTTTTGAGTTAGCCATAAGCCGCATACTTGGCAGCACATAGCATTCGCCTTTACCTGAACGAGGAGCGCCTACTATCATTGTGTTGTATGTACCAGTTTCAACATAGTACATACCATTGCTTTCACCAATGAGCATACCTGCTTGTTCCGCTGACTTTATATTATCCATAGGGACTGCCTGAAAGTGTTCAAGAAGCTCATTATCTTCCATGAATTTATTATCACCCTTGATGTCCTTGCTGTCATTCTTCATACGCCACAGAGTATGGAGCTTTACTGTTATACACAATCCTACTACCATTGCCAGGATAATCTCAAAAATGAACATCATAAATCCTGACGGAACAATGATGTTCCACGGCATAAAGTGAGTGCTTGTGTATTCACCAGAGCGTCCGTTAAGGCTTACCCTGCGCATACTTTTAAAGATGTAAATAAAAATGCTGTTAAAGATCACATATAGTATCGATGTAGCTATTGCAAATTGTTTTATTCTGACATTTCGGCGGTCTTTGTCTTTTTCAATAGGTGTTTTATTCACCGCATTTAAAATACGCATAGCAAGATCATAGATCCAGCCAAATACAAAAAGAATTTTTGCGATGATAAGATTTTTTATGCGCTTAAGTTTTTCAAGATCCATATTAGTTCCCCTTTATATGCTATGATATTGTTCTTTTGCTTTCGCCATTTCCTGCTCGATCTCAAATTCTCTCATAAGACGTGCGGTTTTTGCTTCTTCAGATTTAAGGGCGTTGCGCAGCATACTTGATGATTTATGAAGAAGTGTCCTCTGCGCCTGCATACAGCCTGCAAGTCTGAACTCAAATGGTATATCCGCTTTTTTACCGCTTATTATCTTTTTAGCAATGTCATTGCCTGAGCGTGCTGACTTTCTCAGCCATTGATATGCTGCTTTCTTTTGACCGTCACGAAGCAGCATTAAACCATAAGCGAGCTGTCCACTGTTGTTGCCGTTTAAAGCGCACTGACGGAAGCACTTTTCAGCCATTTCGTTTTTATTTTCAGACAGATACACTTTTCCAAGAATATACTGTGCATTTGGATCGTTGTATTCAAACGCAGAACGCTTAAGGTATTCTTTAGCTTTTGTATTATTGAATGAGCTATAGTATTTGCCCATAGTGTATATCGCAGGCTCAAAGTCCTTATCGGCGGCTGATGAAATGTAGCGTATTCCTTTTGAAACTTCTGTTGATTTTCTGCTATCAAGAAGAATTTTCCCTGCAGCATACATTCCGTATGTGTTATCCTTGTCTGCGGCTTTGATGAAATACTGCAATGCTTTTCTTTTTTCCTGAAATGAAAGATACAATTTACCAAGGCGGTACGCTGCTATTCCCATAACATCATCCTTATGCTCAGCAGCGTGCATGAGGTGCTTTTCTGCAAGAGCATTGTCATTGAATTGCTCCTGATAGAGTTTTCCGAGAGTGTATGCTGCATAGTAATTATCTTTTGCTACTGAACGTTCTAAGTATGATGCCGCCTTGTCATATCTCTCTTGTGAAAGATACAGCTTGCCAAGACTATATTCACACAATCCTGTTTTATCCTGTGCGTTTTCAGCACCCTTTATCAGGACTTTTTCAGCCTTTTGAAGATCTTTATTGCTGTCGCTCTGATAGAGCTTACCGAGCATATATTGTGCTTTATAGTTATTGGAGTCCGCCGAGAGCAGCAGATATTTTTCAGCATATTCAAGGTCTATATCCGTTCCTTTGCCATTCAGATACATCATACCTATCTTGTAGCTGATATTATCGTCATGGTTTTTCGTGAATATTTTCTCTAAACCATTTAAAGCTTCAGCGTAAAAATTATGCGCACTTGATAGGTCTTTTTCTACTCCTTGTCCCAGTTCATAAGCTTGTCCTACGGCATAACTTGCGAACGGCATTCCGCCTTTGCTGCTTAGTGAGCGCATATAATAGTCAAATGCTTTGGCATAGTCTGTTTCAACACCAGAGCCGTATTTGTATATGTTTCCGAGAGCAAAATAAGCATATTTATTTTCAGACAGCTTATAATGCTCTATGGCTGAGTTATAGTCTTGAGTAACGCCAAGCCCATATTCGTACATTTTACCTATACGATAGTTGAGATAGGATTTTGTCCAATTATCACGTTTGTCATCACTCATGCTTACTATGGACAGCAGCTTGTGAAAATCTTCAAAGGCTTTGCTGTAATATTGCTGACTTAATGCATCGCCGTCATTGGATTTTAGCATTTGGCTGTCATAAAGCTTGCCTATGTCATATGTTGCGATAATATTTCCGCTTTTGCTTTCTATTGAGAGTATTTCAAAAGCTTTTTCGGGGTCTTTCTTTATGACTGCTGATTTGTTCTGTTCATTTCCGTACATATAGTCGAGGGCAAGCTTATAGTTCTTGCTCCAATCTATGCGTAGATGTTCCACTGCCTGATCGCTTTTATCATTTTCAGACAGATACGCTTCGGGCTCTTGCGGAAAAATATCCGTGCTGTAGTCAGGAGCATTTGGTTCATACAACTCATCATAATTTCTTGAAGATAGGTACATTTCCAAATCATCAGGGATATCTTCTAAAGAGTCATAAGTCATAGCATCCTCTAAATCATCTTTTTTATTTTCAGACAGATACACTTTTGATTTCTGCGAGGAAATACTGTTGTTGTAGTCAGGCTCATTTTTCTCAGAAAAGCCTTCGCTTTCTTTTTCAGACAGATACGTTTTCGTTTTTGGAAAGTAAGAAGTATTATCAAGAGCTATATGGGATTGCAGATCCTCAGGTGGTTCAAAATTGACATTCTTTGTGTTGTAGTATTCACGGCAGATAGAAAGAAATGAGTTTCCTACTCTGGAGTAAAACCCTGACGGATCGTGAAGCTGATGTTCTTTATACTCAGCCCACCTTGAATTTTGTCCGTATCTGTTTCGGAACATTGCTTGTGTGCTGTCGAGCTTATGAAGATATGTGTCAAACATTATTTGTAATGTTTGATTTTCTGATATGACAGACCTGATACAACTGTCAATCTCGTTTTTTGTCACATCATTTTGTTTGGCATACCACCACTGCTTGCCGCTGTTTTTTAGGTCATCAGGAAGCTTGTCGATAAGTGCGTTTATTTTTTGAATACTGCTTGCAAACTCGGACTTGATATGAGGTGCAAGCACGTTTCTTTGAAATTCAGTAAGGTTAGCAGCGGCGGCACTTTTGTCAATGAAGTGCGTCATTTCAGTTTTCAAAGCGTTGAAAGCTTTCTGCTCGATATCGTCTTGACCTTTGTTTTTGTATGTAATGCGTCTATCCTCAAGTCGGTGATATTCAAGAAGCTGATAATGGATATGTACATTACCTGTATTGACGTGAATGCTGCCGACCCAGTAGCAGTTACTTGCATCCAGCTTTTCTGATTTGTCTATCATTTTGTTAATGCCTTTTCGTGCGGCTTCAATAAGTGCCTGGCGGTTGAGCTGATTGCCGACTATGAAATTATTCTGCCGCAGATATGCGTTATCAAATGAGATAACTCCTGCATATTTCGGACAGCCCTCAGAGCGGCTGACAGCTTCAAGCTGACGTATCTTGTCTATATCGGCAGGAGTCAGACTATCTTGTGTGCTTGTGAAAGCACCTAATGAGCGTTCAGCTTTTATGTTTTGAGCCTGACTTTTCTCGTTTGGTACAAATTCTGAATATACATACTCCATTTCGTTGGCGTGTTTGTTCGGCTCAAAAGCTTCAGGGCGGAGCATATAGTCCAGAAAATCGAATATCTTGTTGCCACCGTCACCGCTTATTCGCCACTTGTATACGAATTTGCATTTGTGAAATATTCCTGGTGTCATTATTAGTCACTCTGTTCGTCTTGCAGGGAGTCTGCACCCTTATCAACTGAGCGCTGATGTACGATGCTCTTGTAGTTGTCATTTGATCGTGACATGACGTCATGCGGTTCGCTGTCACTCAGACGCTTGTCGGCTGAGTGGAATTCCTGCACTTCATAGAAGTGCAGGAGCGTATTAATTCCGTCACGCTCCTGATATATCATGCTGTTATTTTCTTTTGCGATCATTAGCAGCTTTTCAATATCATTTTCTATATTCGCCAAGCGATCAACGCTTGCTGTATGTTTTACTTTACTGTAAGTGCTGTCTATCAGAAATGCAAGACAATCACTGTAAGTTGAAAAGTCTTTTAGATTCTTTATCTCCACAAACTTTTGAAAATCCTGCTCGGAAAAAGAAAGCAGTTTATTGATAGGTTTGCTTTTCATTTTTTCATCCAACCTTTCCGTGTAGTTTGATTTTATTTTGTGATATCTAAGTTAGAGGTGTGGGTCAAGAGCATAAAGGCACGATATCGTGCCTGCTGGAAACCTCGGTAGAACCGAGGTTTCAGGTGGGGTACTGTGATATCATCAGGTCTTTTTCTATATACGATTTATATACGATTTTTTGTATATAATGGCAGTTTATATATTATTTATATATCACAACTCAAATTTTATATATGATTTATATACGAAAGCTCCTATTATTTACCGCTTTATATACGAATTAGATATTTTTCATGCTGTAATAATTTGTATATATTTCTATTGTGTAAACAAAACTGCCCTGTTTATGAATTTCCTTTGTCCGAAATTTCAAGCACCCTGAGAATTTCTTCATTTGTAATTGAGTTTTCTTCAGAATTTGTTATCGTTTCTGTAAGCAGATTTTCGATTTTTTCTGTTGTATTTATCATTTTTTGCGCTGCAATATACACATTATTTATAGTGGAATTTGCGCCCTCTGAAAGGCGGTCAAGCTCCTGATTTACTAACGCACGAACGATAGGCGGAAGAATATTTACAACAAAATCGTCATTGCTTTTCACAAAATCTGATATTAGTTTTGAAAGTAATGCGTTCCGTGATAAGTCCTCAGCTTTTGCTATATTGTCTATTTTATCTATCATATTCTCAGGGATATTGCGTATGATTATATCCATTTTTAATTATTCCCCTCGTAAATTCTGTTGTAATAATCATCTTCATTTCCAAATTCTTTAGCTATCGCTTTGCTGTTTGTTTTGCAAACAGCAGGCAGTATTTTCTGAATGGTAAAAAGGAAAAAGCCCTGCTCAGGTGTATCCTTATTCAGCTCGAACAATATCGGCTTTCTGCCCTCACGTTTAATACAGACAGCCGTATAACTTTTATCTGCAAAACGTATTTCTTCTATTTCACCATACGCAAAAGTGTGTGTACTTTTTTTGTCTTTATAGTATGTGATCTCCAGTTCATTTTCTGTAGCTTTTATGTGCAAAAAATGTTTAGGATACCGCACAAAAATTTTGCCTGTTATCATTGCGATACACACAAAAAGTGCTGTCAGAAAATAAAAAATCAGTTCTGCTTTTGCAAAAAATGCAGATAAAAAATACATCGCCAATGCACAAAAAGATGATATCATCACGGCATATTTAAGCTTTGTTAGCTGCTTTTTTAATACCTGAAATTCTTCATCTAATGAACCGTTATCTTCTCGTACCGGGTATTCAAAAAGAATATTCTCCAACGTTTTCACCTCACTTGTTCTGTGACGAAATGGTTATATCACTGCTGCATATCTTCACTGATTTGTCCGTAAAGGTCCTCAGTTCTCCCTTTACAACTACTACACAGCCTTTGTGCAAATGATTTTTTGCAAAGGAGATCGTGCTTGCCTCGTTGGCATATACAGTGAAAACATCATTAAATCCTTGCTCTCCTTTTTTGACTTTTCTCGGTACGGCTATAAGAAATTCTATTGCATAGGCATTGATGATTTTTACTTCTGAAACCAAGAATCCTATGATTCTTATTTTATTTGACGAGTTGTTAAATAGCATTTTTATTACCTCTTTTCTATTCCTTGACGGTCACCATACAGCTTGCCTGCAAGCCCTTATCTTCTGTTACTGCGGATATGATAGCTTTGCCTTTTGCAACTGCTGTGACCCTTCCATTACTGTCGACTGTTGCTATGTCTGGACGGTTGCTTTCCCATTTTACGTTTTTATTTACGGCGTTATCGGGTTTGACTTCTGCACGAAGCTGAGTGTGCTCGCCTATCTTGATCTGAACGTCATTGTACTCAAATTCTGTTGTGAGTTTTATGGAATATACCCTTGCCTGTGTTGTGGTGGTTTCAGCTTGTGCAGGCTCATTATGTGTTGCTGCTGTGGTTTGCGGTGGTGCATATGCAGGCTCTTTATGTGTCGTGCCGGTGGTCTGCGGCGGCGCATATGCAGGCTCATTGCAATCCCTTGTTTCGGCAGGCTGCGTGTTCATTTCTGCTGTTGCAGGCTGTCGTTTCTCCGTGGTAGTCCTGCTCGTTTGAGATGCTTCGGCAGCCTTTTCACTCAGATCATGTGTGGTTGGTGCTGTAGCTTGTGTTGTCACTGCTACAGCTTGTTGGCTCGTGATTTTAGATGTTTCAGAGTTGTATAAACTGCTTGTTGTGTTCGCATTTGAGCTTTCCTCAGAGTACCCCGGAACTATTTTCACGGCGTGGGTCTGCATATCTTTTCTGTCTATAGTTACTCTAAGTGTGATAGTTTTCCCTTTTTCGGTGTGCGCCGGTATCTTCTCACCAAACTCGTCATATGCGTCATCATATTTTGTGTCAGGCATAGAAGTTTTAATAACCACACGCATTATTTTGAAATTCGACGGCGGATTTTTTACTGTGATCTTTCTTGAATAATCGTCATACTTATTGCCTGCTGTGAACTTATGATCTGTAAGGTCGTCGTCAAAATTTACAGCCGTAACCTCAGGATATGTAGCTCCAGTGTCAGACCCTGAAAGGCGGCACTTTATGACAAATTCGCATACATTGTCGTAATACGCTGCGTCTGTCACCTTGATATTATAGCCGTTAAGTGACATTGTTTTGTTATAGCCGTTGCTTTTGCTTTTGTATGTAAGTGAGGCTATCCAACTGTTGGATGTGAGAAACAAAACAGCCAGAACAGCAGTAACAATAGTGAATATCTTATATATCTTACTGCTCGCTTTTGGACTTACTACTTTCATTTTGTCGCCTCCGTTCCAGCTGCCTGAAGAAGTTCTTTTATAATATTATCAACCATTTGAATGATCACAGTGTCGATATATTGGCTTATGTGCTGTTCGATTTTTAGGTAAGAATATGTTTCTGCAAGAAAGCATTTTCTGAAATAATCAGCGTCCATTTTTCTCAGCATAAGACCGTATTCCTGCTTAGTGTGCTCATTATAATAATGAGAAAAGCAGTTGTGTATGATCTCGATCCTGTCCTGAGCATTGCCCATATACAATAGCTGTCTTGCTCCGACTATTCTTCTGCAATGGAGCTTATCTCTGTCCGAGTCCAACGACAAAAGCATTTGTCCCGGTTCAAATGCTGTGCTTTCTCTGAGCTCTGCATATGAAAAACGAGGAAAGGCTTGATGAAGAATTTCAATGCTTTCCGGCGATTGTTTGAGTATCATTTTGTACTGGACAAGTGAGAAAATAACCTTGATTGAGCCAGCTGCCGCAAGATTTCCGTCTGGGATAAAGTCAAGTATCGACTGCGTTGCGAACCATAGCCCTGCAAAATATTTTCGTGTACGGCGACATAGTTTTTCTATAAACTCCGTTACCTGAGGGTATTTTACGGAAATGAAACGGTGTGCTTCATCAATAAGGCACACAACGTTTCGCATATCCCATGGATTGATAACGTTTTGATTATATCCTATGTTTTTGCATATGGTAGCCCACATTATAGTGAGTATGTTGAACAACTGTGCGTTATAAACATTGTCAGCCATTTCACTGATGCTCTTAACATCGAAGATGATAAGATCGTTGCTTTTTACATCAATGTTCGTTACTCCGTCAAACATACCGGCGTATGCACCCTTGCCACAAAGCTGCTTTATGTATACTTGTATATTACAGTATGCGTCATATTTTCTTTTAGGCAGTGAATCCGTTTGTGACAGCTTTTCAGTGACTTTGTTGTTCACATCGGTAAAGCAGGGAAACTTATCAGGCTCAAAAAGTGTTATATCTGTTTCGGGGAAAATGCCCTTGTCAGATAGACATTCTGTCACAAGATCCATGAAGATTTCCATAGTATACATATCTATTTCAGGTATATACATAGACATAAATGTGCGTATTCGTGACATCTCTGTGGCAAAATTCTCTCTTGCCTCGTCCTCAGGTGAGATTTCATCATCAACTCTTGCATCGACTACCTTGCATATTTGAAGGGGATTTATTTTTGAGCTGCTGTTGATTTTTATTGTCTGTCCGCCGTAAACTTTAGCCATAGGCTGATATTCACTTTCGATATCGAGTACCATTACTTTATTGCCCAAAAGCAGCTGATCCTCAAGCATTGATTTGAAAGTAACTGATTTTCCGCCGCCCTTCAGACCAAACGCAAGCAGATCGAATGAGTTACGGGTCTTTGTCCTTTTAAACGTGTTTAGAATATTCAAACCGCCTGTTTCCGTGAATCCAAAGAAAAGTCCTGTATCATCGATATGTGACTGATAATAGAAAGGAAACTGCCTTGACAGTGTATCAAAAACAGGAAACGGTGTCTGAATAGTGTTGCTTTTATCATCGATAACAGAAAGAAACTCATGCTGTGTGGTATTTGTCGGTATATACGCAGACAGACCACTGAGCTGCAGCTCATGGATTAGCTCTTTTGAACGCTTGCTCAAGGAGCTAAGTGAGGCGTCTTTCAGAATGTACCTGAGCGTAACATAATATATCTGCTCATTGCCGTTTTTTATGTTCTGATAAATGATCTCAAGCTTTTGATACTCGGTATTTGTATCTATCTTATCGGCAGCATCTTGAATAATTCCTCCTCGTGACTCTAACTCACGCAGGGATGCACTTATCTCATCTATGACTTTATCCTTTTCAGATATGCTTATATCCCATACTATGGTATCATCAGATTGTATTACCATTTGAGCCAGCTTGAGGTCATCGATTTCCGCTGCATAATCATAAACAACTATCGTCTGTGCATATACATCATTTACTTTGTAGTAATTAGGTCGAAAAGTTATCTTCTCAGGTAAAATGATCTCATTCAGGCTGCCTTTTTCAGATAGCTGCTGATTTTCTGTATTCAGACAGATAATCTTGTTAAGCGTGACGATTATTTCATCATCGGAACACCACGATACGTCTATATCTCGCATATGGCTGATAAAACGTTGTGCACCGTTATAGATTTTCTTCTCGTCATCGGAGTATATGAAAAGATACGCCATCCTGTCAAAATGGCTGCTCTCAAAGCTGTCAAACAGCTCGTACTGTTCGTTGAGCAGATATTCGGAATATCTGTTTATGCTTTGCTGACTTTTGTATTTTATAAAAGCTTTTTGGTTAGCAAGATATGGCGTTTTTGATGTGAAAACATACTTGTGACCTGTGCCTATGGATAATGTTGCTTTCGCAAAATTATTGAAAACAGTGTTGCGGTCATAGTCATTAAGGTCAAATATATCCATTCCCGATACCGCAAGCACGCCCATTTTGAGCGGCTTGCCTTTTACTTTCAGCTCGACTATTCCGTTATGTATGCTTTCAAATGACAGACGTGACATTATGCTTGACGGATCATCTTTCAGCTTTTTGGTCTTTTTTTCTCTCGCAAAGCCTTTGGAAGTTTCGATTTTACTTTTCAATGTCGATGACTTCTTTTTCATTATTTTGTTCTCCTTCCTTGTGCTTATGCAGCGTTTTATTTGTCATAAGATAGCTGAGCCACTCAAGCCAAGCCTCTGCAAAGCATTTGCAGGGGTCAGAGGGGCTTTTGCCGCTCATAATAATAAACACTGCGCCACAGAATATGATAAAAGGAATGCCAAGCTTAGAGCTGACCAACATTCCCGATAACTGCGAGGCTACCAAAAGAGTAACTATAAAGCCAACTATTTTGGTAAGGTTTATGTGTCTAAATATACGCTGCTCCGTTTTAGTTTTTTTCGGTACTACTCCCATAGCTTAGTTTTCTCCTTCCTTATTGAAGCCGCTGCCGCTGTTATTATTCGGCTCACTGCTGTTGCTGCTGTTTGTCGGTTTTGGAGCGTCAGAGCTGCTGCCGCCGTTTCCTGCACTGGCGTTATTGCTGCTTGCAGGATTTGGAATATTAAAACCGCTGCCGCTCTTGCTTGCGGCATTGTTGCTATTTTCACCTGATGGTGTTGGGGCGTCAAAGCCACTGCCACGGGCAGGCTGAGATGTGCCGTTATTATTGCTGTTATTGTTGCTGTTTCCATTGTTGTTATCGGCTCTTGCGTCAGTTCCATTTGTGCCGTCTTTGCCTGCTGCGCCTTGCGCACCTCTGTCGCCTTTAGCTCCATTCATGCCGTTAGTGCCATTTAAGCCGTCCTTTCCGTCAGCACCCTTTGAAGCGCTGCCTGCGCCGCCTGATGAAAAGCCCTCTCCTACAGACTCTTTTACGTTATTGGCAATGTTGTCTTTTGCATTTGAGAATGTATCTTTTATTGAGCTTGGATTTGTTGCTGCATAAGCTGCCTTTGCTCCTGCGTCAGTGTGTCCGAAAGCACCTCCGACCGCTCCTGCAACAGTACCTGCCGACGCACCGCCTATGGCTTTTCCTATCTTTCCGGGTACAGTTGAGCCTCCTTGTACGCCACCGTAAATTCCTCCTGCAAAGCCTTTGGCTGCACCAACAGCACTGCTTGCGGTATGCTTTGCAACACTTCCAGCACCGTGGATAACTGTGCTGCCTGCACGAGCAAGTCCCATTGTGGCATAACTGCCCATTTGCATTGATTGATTTATTGCCATCATTGTGGCTGCACCTGATTTAACTCCTGCGTCAATGCCAAACAGCTTTGTCAACACCTCTGGACCGTCTATAACAAACTTTGCGCCTGCTATTATAACTATGAGCATTACCGCAAAATTGCTGCCGTATTCCGAACCTTTTATGCCCCATATAACGGCTATGTATATTCTTAAAAGAATTACAACTATCATAAGAATTATGTTTGAAAGCAGCATATTCTGGATAGCTTTTTTAGCTCTGCCTGAGCCGTTAAGGTCTGTTGCTATGATAAAGGGTGTAATGAGCTGTGCAAACATTATTTCAAATAGCGTAGTTGCTATTTTTATTCCGCTGAAAATAAGGCAGATAGCCACTGCAAGCATAAGCACAAAGGTTGACCAGAAGTCGATATGATAATAATATAAACAGTCAACCGTGTAGCCGCTGGTTATATTTCTGCGTATGATCTGCTCTACCGAATTAAGATCATCATAATCTTCCTCGTCAAAAAGAGGAAAAGATTGATATTCTGCATTTACTGGTTCTGCATCTTTGGCGGTATTTGTATTTGCCGCTATGTTAAGCTCCCTTATAACATCATCTTTGATAATGTCAAGTGCTTCCTCAACAGTATGTGCGTTTGCTCCTACCTCCTGCGTTTTGCCTGCGGCAGCTACAGCAGGGTGGTTTGCTATAAGGTCACGAAGATATGTATTATAGTTAATGACATTTGTTATCCTGCTGCCGTCTGGATAATGCAGATCTCCAAGTGTAGCACCATAAGGACAAGCGTCACCAATAGAAGCTGACAAAAATGTTTCATAATCTTTTTCAGACAGAACGCTTCCGTATATTGAGCCTGATGTGCTGTATACAGAACAGTATACCTGCATATTTGCACCATAATCTGCACTGAGTATAAGCTCTCCATTTGCATTCTTTAGAACATTATATTCATTTTCAAGTCCTAAAAGGGACATCATATTCTCTGTGGTTAGACTATTGTACTTTTTCTGCTTAGGATATACGTCATGTATATCTGTAAGATAACGGGTAGTCCAAGATTTGCTATCGTCAGGCTCAATTCCACCTGTTATCTGAATGTCCTTTACATTTCCTGAACTGCCCACAGTATCGAGGTAAGTCATCATCTTCTTATTATCAACGCTGTTTTCAACGTCATATATTCCCGACGCCAGAAGATCCTTGCCCAATGTTCCGACAGTGACTGTGCCGTCTTTGTCGACCGTTGTTTGTTCAGATTGATCATTGATCTTTATGTTCTGTGCTGTTGTTATACCCTTGCTGCGAAGTGAGTTGCAAGAAGATATGAATGCCGGAAAAGCCACAAGCAGTATAGTTGCAACCAAAATACTCATCAGAAAATCAGACACCTTGATCTTATTTCTGAATATCACGAGAGCACACGCTCCAAAAACGAGTGCAAGGCTCATAATAGACAGAATAATTGTTTGCATTTGACTTAAGCTGAATTCGTCCGACAGGTAGTCGAAGAAATTGAGTTTGAGTAATGTTTTGACAGCCTTATCAAAGTAATCTATCACATCACAAAGAAAACTCAGTATGTTAAATTCTATATTTATCAACAGATCACGAAAATGATTCTTTATTGTTACCATTTTCAAAATCTCTGAGGAACACCCTGTATATCCCAGTTCTGCTGCACAAGCCTGTATACTGCCGCAGCCGCTCATAACAATGGCGGTGATGAATATAAGCTGATACCATACCTTTTTGCTTTTCATGTACTTCAAAATAATACTCCTTTCTGTCTATCTGTGTATGCCCGTAAAAACGTTAAAAATAACGCTTTTACGGACACACACAATTATGTGTCCGTGCAGATCAAGCTACATATATTGAGTCAAGGAAAGCGTCACCGAAAACGAGCAGGGCAGCAGCCACGCCGATAGCGATAAGCCATCCCTTGACTGAGGATATGCCGTTTTTGCCGCTTGCACCGAGGCATATAACAACGCCGACCAGACACAGTCCAAGCAGTGCTTTGGCTGCAATGGAAAGCCCATTTTTGTTTTTGGTGATCCAGGTGGCGACCGAAGCCCATACACCTGAGGTTGCGTCTGTTTCAACATCGGCAAAGGCTGCAATGGCTGATGACAGACAAGCTGTCATAATTCCGAATATACGAGCACTAAGCTTTATGCTCTTTTCTTTGATTTTTTCTTTCAGTTTCATAATTCATTCCTCCGTTTTTGTTTTATCTGTTAGTTTTGAATGTGCTGACACCACAGCCTTGAGTGTATCGTTCCAGTCTTTGCCGTAAGGCGGTATGCTGACTGAAACGGTATACTGCTGTGAATATTTGTTCATAAGCTTTTCCGTTGCTTGCTGTCCTGTTTCGTCATTATCAAGACAAAAGACTATCTGTGTGATACGAGGATCATCAGATAGTCTTTGCTTAAGTGCTATGTCAGAACAGCCTGAAAGGGATACTCTGTTTACGCCAAGCCAGCAGTCAGGACGGTATTTGTCCCCTTGACCGATAGCTGAGCATTGTTTTCTCATTGAAAGCTGCATTAAAGCGCCGTGTGACAACAGGTCAATGGGAGCCTCAAACACATATATCTTTGCAGGGTCATATCCATAAGAGCCGGGCACTGCGGAAACATAAAAACTATAATCCTTAGTGCTGCCTTCAATATTCTGCGGATAGTATTTGTTAAAGGTATTTGTGATTTTCGCCTCGGCAAATCGCATTTTTCCTGTCTTATCGTAGCCGCAGAATATAGCTCGCTTTTTTACATCAAGATAAATAAGCTTATTGCTGACGCAGTATGAAATTATATCGGCAGGCAGCTTTCTTGTGATGTTGAGGTAGGCGTAAAGCTCACGGCATTTGCCCTGCATAGGCTGAGGCGGTGTAAGCTCAGCTTTTGGCTTCTTAACTTTTTTCGGATAATGCTGCTCATTGGCTTTTAAATCGGGTGAGGCTCGTATACTGCAGCTATCCCCTATGAGTCGTGATACAGCATCTCTGAAACCATATCCGTCAACTTTGCAGAGCCAGTCGATAGCACCTTTTCCAAACAGATCTCTTGAATACCAGTGCCATGTATAGCGGTCGGGGTTGATTTTAAGACTGTCATGTTCGTTGCATATAAGCCAGCCGCCTGAGGTCTTAAAGGAAAAGCCTTTGTGCTGCTCAAGAAATCTTACCATATCGGTGTGCCTTGCTGCTTCGATCTCTTCTTTTGAATACATAACGAACTGTTTGCCTGAGTTATATCGTCTGTCTATCATATACCCTCACCTCCTCTCATTATGAGTCGTGCTACAGCATCTTTGAAACCATATCCGTCAACTTTGCAGAGCCAGTCGATAGCACCTTTTCCAAACAGATCTCTTGAATACCAGTGCCAGGTATAGCGGTCTGGATTGATCTTAAGACTGTCATGCTCTATCCCTATATACCAACCGCCTGACGATTTAAAGTTGAAACCCTCGTGGCTTTCGAGAAATGTGACCATATCTGTTCGCTGTGCGGCTTCAAGCTCCTCTTTAGAGTACATGACAAAGCTTTCGCCTGATTCGTATCTTCTGTCTATCATATATCCTCACCTCCTCTCAATGTTTTATAATTTAAGCGCCTTTGGCTTAAGCTTTTCCAGTAAGGAATTATTCTTGCTTGTGTCAGTTTTGCCGCCATTAAACACATAGCTGCGGAATTGATCGCTTTCTTTTTCAGACAGATTATAGATCTTTGTATCTGATGAAGCGATGAGCTTGCCACCCTTTGATACTACATCACACCATTCTGATTTTTCATTAGTGCCGATCAATGCCTGATATTTATTGTTGTGAAACCTAAATTCTATAGCACTTTCAGGAGTGTGGTTTTTATTCTGCGAATTTCCACTGAGCTGTGCATTGACATATTCAAGACGTTTTGTCTTTTCGGCTAATTCTTGACCATGCTCAAATGGTTTGAGCATATTTTGCTGAGCTTCTGAAAGATCCTTGTTTGCTTTTTCAAGCTGTTCTTCAAGAGAACACAGCTTCTGATTTATCTGTATTCCTGCAAGATTTTCAATTCTTCTGACATTTCCCACGCCATTATCTGTGGCAACGTCACATGAATAAGTAAGCTCTCCGTGGAGAACAGCGATACAAGGCGTATCAAGCTCAAAAAATGTATTTGCTGACGGATTTCGTTCTATTGTGACTTTAAAGCCACGATACGTTCCAAGCTCTATAGGCTCACCTGTGGCAGTACATTTTGCCATTGCCACGGCAATTTGTTCTCCTGCATTTTCTCTCTTATCGTATCTGACGCCGCCTATTGTCATTTCAAACTCCTTGTTCAGCGCCTGCTGTTCCTGATATTTAGACATATCACTCTTGGATTTTGCGAGAAGTTCAGAGTAATGTGTTATCTGCTTCGGCAAAGTTTTCTCTGCCAACTCCTGCATTTTGTAAATTGATTTTTTGTGTTCTGCTTCAAGGGTTTTCAGCATTGCAACATCATTGTCAAGCTGTATTTTCTCTTTTATCATAGGATTACCGCTTGCTATAGCCTGCATTTCGGAGTATGTAAGTACCATTTCGTCAACATCTTCTGAAACTCTTGCAGGGCTTTTTGAGGTCAAGATCTGATTTATGAATTTCGCCTTGTTTGTTATAATGCCCATCATGTATGCGTCAAATGTTTCTTCAGTGAGGTAATGATATATTGCTACCTCAGCAAACATATTGCCTTGACGTATTCCACGTCCGTCCTGCTGGGTAAGGTCTGATGGTTTCCACGGTATATCAAGGTGATGAATTGCGCAGATCCTATCCTGAATATTTGCGCCAGTTCCAAGCTTTGAAGTGCTTGCGATGATAAAACGTTTTTCGCCTTTGCGCAGGCTTTTGAACATTTCGTCCCTAGCCTTGTCTGTCTTTGCGTCGCCTGCAAAGCAGATCTCTTTCTCTGGTATTCCACGCTCCATAAGTGCCTGTTTTATAGCTTTATACACAGAGAAGTGTGTTTCGTCCTCGTTGATAGCGATATCACAGAATACTATTTGAACGCCTTTTTCTGTCATAGTGTTTTTGTAGTTCTTTTCGAGGTTATCGATAAGCTTCATCACTTTGCTGTCTGGTGCAGGCTGAGCGTCTTTGAAAATACATCTAGTGTCAAGACCGAGCAAGCGTGCTTCATGAGTTATTTTCAGCATATTGTCCTGCCGTGGGTCGACAGTACCGCTGTGTATCGTTTCAGAACGTGTGGCAAGCTCTTTCATGTATGCTTTTTGACGTTCGTCTGGCTTTGAGGTCACTACTATCGGCTTGCCTGTTTCAAGCTTTGGCACAGGAAGTTTCAGCATATCCGCTGTTTGAATATCAGCGAATTCCTTATACATCTGCATAAGCTCAGGTATGTTTACGAATTTGCTGAAACGATTTTTCATTTGAAAGCCGTTTCCTGCAGGCTTTATCTCTAATTGCGATACAACTTCACCAAATGTGCTTGCCCAATCGTCAAAGTTCTGCAATCCTGCTTTTTCGAGAAGATCTGGTCTGAGATAACGCTGCATAACGTAAAATTCCACCATGGAATTGCTTATAGGTGTACCTGTGGCAAAAAGTATATTGTTGCAGCCGTACTTGTTGTTGAGATACTGAGTTTTCATCAGCATATCCTCTGATTTTTGTGCTGCTGTTGTTTGTACGCCTGCCACATTTGACATTTTTGTAGAAACAAAGCAGTTCTTATAGTTATGTGCTTCATCGCACACTAGATAGTCAAAGCCGAGCTTTTCAAAACACAATGATGAGTCTTTTGGAGAAGAAAGCAGCTTTTCAAGCCTTTCCTCTATGTTTTTCTTCTGACGTTCAAGGGCTTTTACTGATGATTTATCCTTTCTCCCTGCTTCGGATATCGCACTCATGATATCGTGAAGTTCTTTTTGCATGAACTGCTCTTTATATTCGTCCGACATAGGTATTCTTTCAAACTGAGTAAATGACATTATCACGGCGTCATAGTCACCTGTAACACATCTTGCAATAAAACGCTTTCTATTGGCTTTGGTAAAGTCTTCAGGTTTTGCCACAAGCAGTTTTGCATTTGGATATAGCCGCAGCCACTCACTCGCCATTTGCAGCGTAAGGTGCTTTGGTACAACTACGCAGGCTTTGTTTATAAGACCAAGACGTTTCTTCTCCATTACAGTTGCAACCATTTCAAAGCTTTTTCCTGCACCAACTTCATGTGCAAATAGCGTGTTTCCACCAAGCTTTGCACGCATTATGGCGTTTGATTGGTGCTTCCGCAGCGTTATTGATGTGTTCATGCCTGGAAAGGTTTGATGTGAGCCGTCATACTCTCTGCCCCTTATGGAATTGAACAGATAGTTGTACTTTGCAACGTATTTTTCACGCCTGCCCATATCTTCCCACAGCCAAGTTCTGAACGCTTCTTTCATTAGTCGAGCTTTCTCTTTTGCAATCTGTGTTTCTTTAGTGTTTATCTCGTACCATACCTTATCGCCCTCCTCTCGTCTGTCACGAACTAAAATATCACGCTGATTAAGAAGATTTTCAAATATCTGATAGCTGTTCATTCTTGATGTTCCGAATGTTTCAGTGGCAGCAACTGAGCGATCAGATGTTTTACCCTCTATTTTGTATTCTCCAAGCTTTGTTCTTGTGACAGGGTAGTAATAGGTGTTTGCGTGTGCATACTCATTTAGAAACTTATTATAATCTGCAACATCGATCCAGTTAGCGCCGATCCTTACGGATATCTCGCTGGCTTCAAGGTCTTTTGGCACAACTTTCATCAGTGCTTCTACGTTTTTGTTGTAGCTGCTGTCGATATGTTCCGCATGATCTCTGGCTATTCTCAGCTTATCACGAATATTGCCTGACAGATATTCAGATGACTCCGTATAGCCTGAATATGGGTCATTGTCTTTAACTTTGGCAGGATCTCTGAATATTTCATTACCAAGGTCAGCAATAACCTTTTCAGGCGTAGTGTCTGTGAGCTGTGACATATAGATAATATCGACCTTGCCCAATCTGTCCATTGACACTTGAAGTGCTTCTAGTGCTGTATCAACTTTTGAAACTGGAATATCTGGAAGTATCGTTCTCTTTGTGAATATTGCAGCCTTTTCAACTGTCTTATTTTCCACGTTGACAACTTCAAGTGCTGCTAAAGTATTGTAGTCATCATCATTAGAAAAGCAGCGTGAATTGGCGCTGTCCGTAATGTTTCCGAACTTTGTTCTGAAATTGTCATATGTGCTGTTGAGCTTCTTCTGAAGCTCTGCAAGCTGTTCATCAGTGCAGCCGTCAGCCTGGGCATTGATAAGCTCCATAGTTGCTTGCCTTAGAGTATGAAGCCCTTTCATGCGTTCAAGCGATTTGCCTGTTTCTGTGACCTTGACCATTACTTCATTTTCACGGAAATAAAGATCTCCGTCAACAATGGTATGAGTGAAGTTCCTGACAGTTGGATCAGCAGGGAGTATCTCAGCTGTCCCATTGTCAAGCTCAGTTTCCACAGTATCAATAACGCCGTCTATTTTTGAAATGGCATTTATGAGCTGCTGTGCAAGGGGAGTGTCACTGTTTGCATAGCAGGTCGTTACCTTGCTGTCTGCACCATATTTTCCTCGCATACGCTCGTCCCACGCCATAGTACCAAGTACCATATCAGGGTTATCCACAAAATATTGATTGCAAGGAATGCCGTTGGCTGTTTCTGAAACGTGTACCCAGTCTGGTATAACAGATGTCATTGTTGTTCTTTTTTTCAGAAAGATAATATCTGTTGTAACACTGTCTGCGTCTTTAAACGTTCCAGAGGGAAGTCTTACTGCGCCTAAAAGGTCACAGCGTTCGGCAAGATACTTTCTTGCTTTATCATTTTTCTTGTCCATTGTGAATTTTGAAGTCACAATGGCAACAATTCCTCCAGGTTTTACCTTATCTACTGCTTTTGCGGCGAAATAGTCATGAATTTTGAAGTGGTATTTGTCATAGGATTTGTCCGCAATGCCATAATCTCCAAAAGGTATATTACCTATGACCACATCAAAGCTGTTATTCTTGAATGTTGTTTTTTCAAAACCTTTTATCTGGATATTATCCTCAGGGTAGAGCTGCTTGGCTATTCGTCCTGAAATGCTGTCAAGCTCAACTCCGTAAAGTTTTGAATCTGCCCTCATTTCATCAGGCATTTTTGCAAAAAAGTTTCCAACGCCCATGCTAGGCTCTAGGATGTTTCCACCCTCAAATTGAAATCTTTCCAAAGCAAGATATACGCTGTCTATGACTTCTGGCGGCGTATAGAAGCTTGTCAGTGTTGATGATCTTGCAGCACCATACTCATCAGCGGTCAGAAGCTCTCTTAAGCGAGTCTGCCTTGCTCCCCAACTGTCAGCAGAAACATTCTCATTATCTGCAACAAAAGCTTGAGCAGTTCCGCCCCAACCTGAGTATCTAGCCATTATCTTCTGTTCTTCAGGTGTCGCAAGCCGCTTTTCACTCTCTATTTTCAGCAATGTTTCAATAGCAGCTATATTTGCGTCACATCGAGCAGCAGCTCCGCCCACAACAACATTGTCAGGGTCAAAGTGGTATGTGCTTGCCTTGACATTTTTCTTTGGCTTTTCTACCTTTTCGGTTTTGACATCTTTATCAGGTATAGTGACGGTTTCAGAAGCAGGGGGTGTTTCAAAGAGTGAAATCTGTTCATCAGATGTAACAGATATAGGAACGCTTTCAGAAACAGGCGGTGTTGTCTTTTTTTCTTCAGACAGAACATTATTAGCAATTGTAGGCGTTTCATATGGTATAGGTTTTTCGACCTCGCCATTTTTGATTGCCAGCATTTTCTTTTCATAATCATCAATCTGTTCTCTGGTGAAGTAGGCGTTTTCAGGCATTTTCTCATACAGCTCATTGATCTTAGCTATCTGTTTTTCAACTGTTTCTGCCCACAAGTGCTTTTCTGCACCTGTTTTCAGATAGTAATCACAATCAAGCTTAAGCCTGCCCAAAAGCTTGTCTATTTCAGGCTGTGTTTCATTTGTAGGTGTAGGCACTTCATTGACCAGGTCTGCCATATGTGCGGCTTTTGCAGCTTCAAGCTCAGGTATGATCGAGCTGTAAATTGAGTATCTTTTCAGAAAATCAATAACGCCGCCGTATCCGTCACCTGCGTCCTGGCGTTCAGTGATCGTTTGTCCGTCAGGCATATTGATAGTAAACTTGACCTTATCATAGCCCATAAACTGTGAGAATTCGTCATCAGCGTCTGCTTCATACCATGCTTTTGCTGAACCGTACTTCTCTATTGCAGCCTTTGCTCCTGCCACCATTTCACTGTCAGCCTGTTCCATGAGCGAGTCAAATTCTGCAACACTGTAGGTCTTGCCGTCCTCAAAGTAGTTGCTTTCGCTCCATTCACAGGTTATCGTAGGCTCGGATAAAGTAGTGAATGATTTAACATCATTTGAACTTATATCGGCACTATTTTCTTGTTGCTTACTCTTGACAATATTGCGACTTTGGTGTATAATAATATTAGAGTCAAGATTGTTTATCGCCTCAGGCAATTGGAGCCTTTGACACGAGAACAGTGCTTGGCTTTTTTCTTTGTCCCAAAACAGAATATTATTTGATTTTGCAGCACGTTCAACATAGTTTGCAAACCCATTTTCTTTTCCATAAATACTTGTGATAAAGTTTGATGATACATTTTCCATTTCATAAATGCCTTGCCCATTTGGTTTAACACTTACGATTATCGGTGCATTATCATTATCAACGTTATTTAAACAAATTACTATACTTTTATCAGCACTTTTGTTTGGAGAAAGTGAGTCCATTATTATGGCAGGGCTTTCTAAAAGATGTGGGATATTACATATCTGTTCCAGTGTTAAGCCGTGCCAATGTGCATTGTTCGGGGATTTTTCATGTAGAGCGTCTTTTAAATGCCTTTGCGTATACAACATAGGAAGCCGATCACAGCCGATATCCACAAGAATTTGTGGTGTATCACAAACCTTTAGATTTGAGTATTTTGGGAATACGCCATTTAAAACATCATTTATCTGTTCAGCAAATGTTTTTTCACTCTTGACAACTCCAGAGGAGTCTGTTATACTGCTTGTAGAGCTATTAGGAACAGCAGGGCGTAGCTGGTTTTCAGCCAAACCTATAATTCTTGATGGTTCTATTTTTTTGTCCTGTTGAGTAACAGAATTATTCTTGTATTCAATATTTTCCTGCTGCGTACCCTTGACAATATTGCGACTTTGGTGTATAATAATATTAGAGTCAAGAATGTTTAAGCCCTTGGACAATTGTAGCCCAAGCACACTGAACAGTTCTTGGCTTTTTTCTTTGTTGTAATAAAGAACTTTGTTTTGTTCTACGGCACGATTAATTTGATTTTCAAAATTGTTTCTGCCATGAAAACTCATTACAAAGTTGGATTCGACCAATTCTAAATCATATTTAGCTTTGCCATTTGGCTTTATAGCAGCAATGATAGGCATTTTTTCGTTGTCAAGTTCAGATGTTACGATTATTATGCTATCATTTCTCGAAAGGGAATCATATATAATCACGGGATTTTCAAGTAACATGGGCATTTTTTTGATTTGTTCTGCGTTCAATCCGTGGTAATGTATGCTTTCACCTGTATTTCCTTTCGGCTTGAGAGCGTCATGCAAATGCCGTTTCGTATAAAACATTGGAAGTTGCTCACAGCCAACGTCAAGCAATATTTGAGGTGTATCACATACTTTCAAGTCATTGTATCGGTTCGCGTTTCCTGCAAGTACATCATCGACCTGTTCAGCAAATGATTTTTCACCCTTGACAATTCCAATTGAATTTGTGTCAACAGAGTTATCCTGAGCTTCAACCGCTTGAACGTTCTTCTTTGAATGCTCTATTACAGCCTTATCAAGATATATCTGAACATCATGTGGATCTATCTGTCCGTCAACTGCCTGATGAAACATCTCAAAGAATGTTTTTATCTCGTCTACAGTTAGCCGTTCATCGACCTCGTTAAGAACAGTAATAGAAATTCCCTCAGAAAAACCCTGCTGCAGCATGGCTTTTTGTTCATCACTATAATCATGGTGAGAGAACATATCTGACAGCTTCAGCCGACCATTGAGCTCATTTACATATGTATAGTAATCATTGAGTATGCCCTTTGGATCGAGTGTTTGCTCAATGACACTCTGAGCATAGTAATCAGATAATAAAGATGATATATGCCGCAGTTCGTCGGGCGAATATCGGACGCTTACCCAATGCCGTATGTTATGTTCACCATTTTGTGCAGCTGCCACCACAGCCTGTTTTAATGCAAGTATCTGTTCTTGCGAAAACTTAAGCTTTATAAGGTCTTGGAGTATATCGTCAACCCTATCAGACGTGCTTTCTTGCTTTGCGGTTTTGGCATTGTCAAGAGCTTCGTTTTTGCGGTCAATTGCGATAACTTCTTTTTCAATTTCAAACAGCGTGTCTTTGGCAGCGTGCTGAACAGCTCTGCTGAAAAGAATCATATCTCTTGCATTTTTGATAAGGTCAAGAGCGCTTACATCAACATCGGTATGCAGATCTATTTTACCTGAAAGATTACATCTTTGAGAAACAACGAACTGCACCACAGAATCCAGTGAATGGCGGTATACCTCAGCCTGTTTTATGTCAAGTCCCATTTGAGATATTGCATTTTGTACTGACTCAGCAATAGGCGCAGAATTAATACTGTTTGCTGTCATTGCTTCGATACATTCTTTGACCGATCCTGCGTTTATATTGTATCGGTTATTAAGCGTATTGAGTAGCTCAGGTGTATTGCGGTCAGTAAGTGTCCACATCTCAGGCAACTCTTTGCCGCCTGTCTGAGTGACGTCATATAAATATCTGCAAGTGTGATTTTTGCCAAAAACAGCAACGCCGTGAGAGCCACGTCTTACATATCGCCCTAGACGTCCCCATTTTTTATACTCAGCGATCTTTGTTGCATTCCTATCCTGCTGGAATACCAACACAGCGTCTGAATACGGCTGCTTATACATTTTTGCGGAAAATTTGAGATACTCAATGTAATCCTGCTTATTGTTTCTGAGATGCTCATTGATTTCAAACCATGCTTGCTTTACAACTTCATACTTATCGTGCTTATCCATTTAAGTTCCCCTCTTTTATTTTTCAAGAATATTTAAGAGCCGTTCCAAAAGCTCATTATTCTTTCCTGCGTCTGTCATATCCATGATGTTGAGAGCATATCTTACTCCTTCAACAAAACCCAGATCTTGAGCGTCATCAATTACATTCGCTTGCAGTTCATATTCTTCCTCTTGAAGCTGAATTAATCGCTCTTTCCGCTCTTTGTAGGTTTTCACCCAATGGGTTTGAGCATAATCTGTTTCATAATCATCTTGAAAGCTTATCATGATTTCTTCCAAGATATCAAACTTAGTTTTCTTTGGCGTTTCAGTATTCATGGTGTTTCTCCTTTCGTATATAAAAAGAGCGTATGAATTTCTTCACACGCTCAGGTTTACGATTTTAAGTTGTGTGTCACTGTGACACACTTATGTATAACAAAAAACTAATAGTCCTAGTGCTGAAACAACACAGCTAGTTAAGTATGTATTGTGCAACATTTCAGTATAGTTAAAACAGCTATCACCATTTACGGACAGCTTATGAAAGTATTTTTTTATGTACTTTATATTTGCAATTATTATTAGTGCTTTTATCAAAAACCAAATGACATATATTTTTATACGCATTTCTTGGTTAGTTTCAAATAGTATTTGAATGCTTGTAATAACACCTGCAAATCCGAATAACAAAAATATCAATAGTCTGAAATTAATAAATTCATGATTTTGTTTCATAGATACCTCTTGACTATTTGATTTATCATGTTTATACTTTAAGATGAAAGGACGTGTAAACATGATAGGTTTAATAAAAAATATTATCTGTGCGGCTAAAAAAAGCTGTGTATTCGTGGTTGTTGTTTCATTCGCACTGCAACTTTGTTTGTTAGACAGTACTTTCAAGCAAAAACTTGATCAACTTTTATTTTATGATAGCAGCTCGTATGATATTATTAAAATGAGTATTAAATTTAATCAAGCAATAATTATTATCATTATTTGTCTTGATATTTTTCTATACGGCTTGTATTCTTTACTATTTTCAATAGATATGCAACAATACAATATTTCAGTTGATGATATACTATATAAGCATATAAATCTAAAAAAGAATATAAATAGCGTTAATAATATGATTGTTCCGTCTTTGATTATTCTTTATCTGCTCACAGTTATTATGTCAATTCATACAAGTATGGATTTTGCATTAGAATATGTAATTTCACAATTTGTGTGGTATCAATTATTGCTTTTTTTAGCTTCATACATTCCTGTTATCATAATGAAAATTTACGAATATGAGATATATAAGGATTATTAGAATAACACTTTAAAAAGCGGTATTACCCTCATATGGGTCGTCTTCATTGCAGTTGTCATCAACTATTACATTTCCGACAGAGTCATACTCAACGAAACTGCTTTTTTCCTCATAGTACCCTATCAATATCATGGCTGTTTGTAGCCCTGTAAAAGTCACTGAGCTTGTGTATATCTCATGAATTATCTCTTTAAGCGTTTGCTCCTGCGTCATACCAAAACGTTTTGCAATGCACTCAAGCTCCTCACTGTATGATAAGCCGTCTTTGATTATTTCAATTTCTTTTTGCATTTTTTTCACTCCTTTGAAATTAATAATCATTGAGATAAAAAGAGCGTATGAAATTCTTCACACGCTCAGGTTTACACTTATTAATATTGTGTATCATTTATAACTTCAGTGAACTTATACGTTCCAACAGGAAGTCCTTTTATACTGATAACTCCACCTTTATCGGCAGATATATACGGAAGCTTCACTACTTTTCCGTCAGAAGATATTCCATTTAGGTTATACATCTGTGGTCTATCGTTATTCCTTTTGTGCAGTTTTGCAAGCTTTGAGAAGAAATGTTTTTTGAAAAATCTCATTGTTTTTACTCCTCTTTATCTTTTTTAGTTTTCTCTGAATTTTTCTTTGCTAATTTAGAAGTAACGCTCCTGTGTACCTTATTATCAACTTTTTTGCTATCGTCACTAAAATACACAACCCTTATGAACAGTGTGATTATGGTAATAAAAAGCAAGAAAATTAATATAAAAAGTACGATTTTGAACACAAAGCCAAATGGCTTTGTAACATCAATATCGATATTAATCAAAATGATTTCGATAATTACAAGTGACTCAAATATTATAAATTTTTCTAACTCTTTCATTATTTCTCTGCCAAAATCTCCCTCTTCACCACCTCTATGATACTAGACTTAGGGTCATGGATTATCAAGTCCTCTGTACAGAGCTGTTGCTCTATCAATGAAAAAACACTGTCCCATGCCACTATAGTGATTTCTGCGGTGCTTTCTAAAAATCTCCATAGCTTTCATCATCGTCTTCATCCTCATCAAGTATTATTCCTATATGTCGACAGATATACGGTGAATAGCGGTTCAAACAAAATCCTTCTTCTTCCTGATAAATCTCATATCCATCCTCTTCAAGCTTTTCTACAAACATTTCTACTTCCTCGAACAAACCCTCAATGCTTACTTTTACCATTCTTATCAGCTCCTATCAAACTTTTATAATAAGGAACGCCACAAAAGTACATATGCAGCTCATTAAATGAGTGTTGCGTATCACTGCGATAGAACTTGTCTGGTATTCTTTATTGTGTATGTACATATTATTGCAACTTAGCTTATTTTGTGATATAATTCTAAAGTAGCTATTTTTTATGCTTGTGTTTGTAAATTATCAAATGGATAAAATTATATATATTAAATGCAGCCCAAAGATAGTATAATATTTTCATTTCATTTACCTCGAGGTGAATTTTATGATAAAAAATGTTATGTTTATCATAAGTTTTGTTACAAGTAGTGTTTGCTTTATAGATTTAATTAGGAACAAAAAACAATATCGTTCACTTGCGTATCTAATATTGATAGTTCTTATTTTCACATTTATTAGACCAATACTCGTCTTATTTTATAATTATAATTATTATATCAGAGTAGCTGCAATAGTATTTCAAATGATTATCGCTCTAGGTTGCTGCTTAATTGATTATAAGAATATTTACGAAAACGGACATAGGTTATATGTCGAAAAATGGTGGAAGATATTGATATGTGTTCTTGTGACTATAGTAGCCAATATTGTAGGTGTAGCCTGTTGCTATAATCCATTTAAAGATGCAAATCTAATAATAAACGGTGAAAACTTTGAATACATAAATGCAAGATTTGTAAATGCATTAAACTCTATGACTACCGATAGATCATTGTATGGTTTTCTTAAACAAAATTTATTAATTGTCATTATTTATGCATACTACATAATTTCTCTCTTGCTAATATACATTAGTTCAATATATTTTTTGAAGTTTGTGCATAAAAGTGACATAAAACATCTTTGTATATCTGCAGCATTACCTGTAGTGTCATTCTTTTTATCTAAAATGTTTTATCCTATTTTGGATATTACTCTTTATATTTTTCATGAATTTAATTTGCCTTCGCCAAGCATATAGAGGATCACCAGTCCATAATTCCCAAATCACCCACCATGACGCAAATGACATTGTATAGTCGAGAACTAAATCAGAAATACTCATAGTCTTTACCTCCCCAGCCCCTGCCCAGTTGCAGAAGCTCCTTCTATTTTAAATGCTTGCAATATGCGCATAAATATGCTATACTTTTATCAAATCATACCCATTATCTTTCAAATACGTCATTATAACTTCCTTTTGATTTTCAAAAAACAACTGCAATGAATTGTCTATCCAATAAGTATCCGTGTCGGGGTCATAAAAGATTGTAAACCTGTAGTCCTCAGCTGCCTTATCTACGCCTTTCATTTTCGCTATCATTTTATCAAAATTGTTATCGCAGCTGTCATAAAATGAAACACCGAGCTTTTCATCATCGCCTCTTTCAAGGCAACCAAGGTCAAACCACTTAGAGTCATCACTTTTATGTATGACGTATATCTTTGTGCTTTTATAATTTGGATAAAATAACAGCAGTTGTTCATGCTCATTAGCCGCATGATATGTCAAGTAGCTCTTACTTTTATAGTGATTTTCCAATCTTTTAAATATGCTCATTCTTTTACTTCTCTAATTATAATTTCTTTTAAGGTGTATTTTCCTGTTAAAACTCTTAAACACATCAATATTTGTGAAATGAAAAATACAACGAATAGAAGTACTATTAATACATTGTTTTTTTGAGATATAGACCATCCGTTTTCAGCAAGAAAGCATAATGTTGCAGCTGTGATAATACTTTGAACAAGAATATTCAACTCATCTATTAAAATGGACTTTACCGCATATATAATTTTTTCCTTTTTGCTAGGATACCTGATTTTAAAAGTTACATCATGGAGTTCATTTTCATTATTCATATTACTACCTCCCAAGCCCCTGCCCAGTTGCAGGGGCTTTCTTCATGTATGATAATCAATCCCCTTTACTGTCTTTTTTCAGACAGTATCAATTATCTTTCTTCTTTTTGCTGAACATAAAAAATGCAGCCCCTGCGAGAATGATAGCCACGCTGCCAAGTGCTGTTCTGCCGTCTGAGTCATTGTCCGTTACGCCTGTGTTCGGAGTGTCGGGTGCTTTCTCATTCACCATATCAGTATCAATAGTCTGAGCATATGTTACAGTCACTTGCTTTGAGTCGGCAACAAGATAGCCATAAGGTACTGTGCTGCCGTCCTCTGTGATAGTGTATGTGCCGATAGGAACGTTTTCAAACCTTGCAAGTCCGTCCTTGTCGGTGATCGCAGGAATGTTTATCTCTCTGCCTGTGTCTGATACACCCGAAAGAATAAATCTAATGCCCTCAACGTTAGTCATATCAGCAGTTTTCTTGTGTACCTTTATAGAGCCTGTCTGCTCGTTGTTGAGTATCGTTGCGTCTATTGTCTGAGCATACTCGACCTTGACTTCCTTTTCATCAGCGACAAGATATCCATAAGGAACTGTTTCCTCGTCCTCGATGACCTTGTATGTACCTATTGGCACGTTCTCAAACTTTGCTATGCCGTCTTTGTCTGTTTCAGCCGGAATGTTTATTTCACGTCCTGTGTCTGATGTTCCCTTCAGATAGAAGGTTATACCTGAAATATTCAGATCACCCTCTGTTCTCTTGTGTACCTTGATAGTACCTGTCTGCTCGTTGTTGATTATTTCTGCGTCAACAGTTTCTGAGTAGATAACAGTGACCTCTTTTTCATCGGCAACGAGATAGCCGTATGGCACTGTTTCTTCGTCCTCGATGATACTGTATGTACCTACCGGTACGTTCTCAAAAACTGCTATGCCGTCCTTATTGGTAGTTGCAGGAATGTTTATCTCTCTGCCGCTGTCTGATGTACCCTTCAGATAGAATGTGATACCCTCAACATTCTTCTGACCCTCTGTTCTTTTCTGAACCTTGATTGAACCGGTCTTTTCCTCGTTGGTGACCTTGACTTCTGCGGTTGTGTTGTACTCGACAGTTACGGTCTGCTCGTTAGCTACAAGATAAGCCGCAGGAACTGTTGAGCCGTCCTCTGTTACTGTGTACTTGCCGATAGGTAGATTTTCAAAGAGTGCTTCGCCGTTTTCATCGGTGAAAAGCTCACGCTCTATATCGCTGTTCGTGTCGGAGATACCCTTAACGATGAACCCTATATCCTTAACATTGAGGTTGCCTGTTGTTGATTTTGTGACCTTGATAGAACCCTCTTTAAGAGAGTTCGTCATTTCAGCGTATACCGATACGCCCTCTTCGGTTATCTCAAAAGGATAGAGAGTATCGTCAATGATGTACTCTTCAGGTGCTGCTATCTCGTGGTAGAAATACTTGCCGTAGCCAAGTGAGAACGTTGCAATGCCGTTTTCATCAGTAATGCCTGTCGTTATCTGACGCTCGTTCTCGTCCAAAATCTCAAATTCGCAGTTTGGCAGCAGCTCACCACCGAGGTTTTTCTTTGTGATGATGAAAGGTGCTGTCCAAGGTGTGTTCTTAACAGACACTTCTGATCCAAAATCAGCAGTATCTGTTGCTATCTTCACGGTCTGAGGCTCGCTGTTCAGCGAATAGCCTTTAGGTGCTTCTATCTCTGTAACAGTGTAGCTATAGCCCTGATAGATGTCCTTTGTAATAACAGCTTTTCCGTTTTCATCGGTTGTAACTGTGTCGATAATGTCGCCCTTTTTGCGTATCGTTATGCCGCCGCTTACTACTATATCTTCGGCTGCTGTTATCTCAAACTTTGCTCCGCTGAGATACTTTTTGCCACTTTCGTCAGTTTTGTAGATAACAAGCTCGCCCTTGTCTACAGATGTTCTCTGATTATCTACTACTGTTTTACTTGTTTTATCAGCCTCAACAGTTACGTCTGTTTTGGTTTTCAGTGCATAGCCATTAGCTGTAGTTGTTTCCTTCCAGTAATAGCTGCCCTGCGGCAGACCTGAAACGTGGATATTTCCGTCAGCGTCAAGTGTCATATTTGTAGCGTTAGCCTGTGAAACAGTTGAGCTGAATGTATACTTGCCGTCGCTGCCTGTTGCCTTGATGAATAGATCGCTGTCGCCGTTCTTCATAACAAGGTTGAATTTAACAGCTTTCAGCTTGTCGGCAACGTTTGTTTCCTCGTTTCCGAAGAAATCAATGAAGTTCTTTTCAAGGTCAGCGTTGCCTGTAGGCATATCAATTTTAAGCTTGATATATGCCTTAACAGGGTCTTTGTCCTCATAGCAGGAAACCACCATTTCCTGAACGTCTGAGCCGCCCGAAAGGATAAGAGGTGAACACTCGTCTATGTGTTCAACATACTTGCCCTTTGTCTTTGTGAGCGTGAAAACAACGTTTTTCAGATCTTTCTCATTGTCTGCTGTGATAGTCATATCTGAGCCTGAACGTGTAACAGTCACTGAGTTCGGCTTTGAAACTGAGAACTGTGAAAGGCTGTCAAGCTTGAGCTTTGCTGTCCACTTGCCTGTCTTGATATCATATTTTGCAGGATATGAAGCTTTGTCGAGCGGCTTGCCGTAAGACGCCTTTGACGTACCACTAGGAATATTGTAGTGTGAAAGCATTTCAGACTTCATCTTTTTGTAGCAATCGACAAGGTCACTGTGATGAGCAGAAGCATTATTGCCATTGTAGTAATAGCTGTTGAGAAGCTTTGTTTCGTTATTTGAAAGACCTGTTGTGCTTTCATCAAAAAAACGTGCAGAAACCGCCTGTGACATAACACTTGACGCACACAGTTCGGTGTCCTTAGAATAGCCGTACTGAGTTTTGCCTTTGTAACTGTAAATACAGAACTCTTTTATCTGATACTGCATATCATCAGGAATATGACCGTTTTTCATGTAATCATTAAGTGTCTGCTGCTTTGAAACTGTTCCGCTATTATGCAGCTTATCAAAGTTAATGCAGTAAGCGTAGTTGTTATCAGATGTTGTGAAATACGGCACTTCTGATGCAAAGTATCCAGTGAAGTGAGTGTCATTGTATTTCCCTGTTTCAATATCATAGCCATTTGGCAGACCTGAGCCACGGAAATCATAGCTCCATGTTGACAGCCACTGCTGAGTGGCTTGGTTTTTGTCGGAGAACGCACTGGCTGTTATGCCTTGTGTAAGAGCCGACAAGCTGAGCAGAAATGCAAGTGCAACACTGCTCAGACGTTTGAAAAGACTTTTCTTTTTCATTTGTTTTCCTCCTAAAAATTTTTTATATATCTAAAAAGCCCATAGGACTTGAATTTCCGCAATAAAAAAAGCAATCCGAAAGAAAATCGAATTGCTTTTAAACTCTATTCAGTTTTATTTATATATCAGTAAAGGAGGTATATTTCCCATGCAGGCTTGCCGTCACTGTTAATAGCTGAGCCGTCACCATGCCATTGCTGATACACAACTATATGTGCTTGGTCTTTGCCTATTCTGTCATATAGAACATCAATGTGTCCTTTTACTTTGCGATAAAGTTCATCATAAGACGAATAAGTATCAGGCGAAACAGTGTCAGGTGTTCCCCATGAGCTGTTGTCAAGATTTCTTGTGGCTATGTTGTCCCACATTTCCTGCTCGGTATAGAAGATAGCGTCAAAGTCACAAGTTTCATTACTATATTGTTGAAGTTCCTTAACCACTCTGTCTATATCATTCTGTGTCAGCTCAAACTTTGGCTTTGCCGTTGTGGTGGTCTGACGTTCGGTCTGTCTTTCGGTTTGTCTTTCTGTCTGACGTTCGGTCTGCTGTGGCTGATAGCTGTTGTTATTGTCATTGCTGTAGCTGTTGTTGCCTGAGCCGTTGTTTGAAGTGCTGTGGCTGTAGCTCTGATTATTATTCACTGTTCCGCCGTTGCTTGCCTTAGAGCTGTTCGCCTTTGCGGTGTTCTTTGGAGTAGTTGATGATTTAGAACTGCTTGTGCTTTTTGTGCTTGCAGACGTTCCCGTTGTGGTAGCCGAAAGGTAAGTTGTTTCCTCACTCTGAGAGGTCAGTGTGGCTTCTGTTGTGGTAGTTGCCGAAGTTTCTGTGCTTGAAGCCGTTGTGGTTGCCTTTGGAGGGGCTGATGATGTGTTGTCTGTGTTGCCACAGGCGGTTATGCTTATCATTGTCGCACTGATTATCAAGGCGGCTATGGCTTTCATTGTGTTCTTCATATGGTTTTCCTCCTTTTTTAGACTTGACATATATCTTAAAGTGATGTATACTTATATATAGAAAAGGCAAACTGTATAGACGGTTGTCCTCGGTTTTTGATTATGTAAAAAATAACCGCAGCTTTGGTAGAGGGGCGGTTATTTTTTTATGCTTTTTATCAGCTCGTTGAGAGCGACAATCAGCACGATAGTCAAGACAAAGAAAGCTAAGTCCATTCTATCACCTCCCGAATATCCTATTTTGCCTGAGCCTTTCGGCTGACAATATTCAGACCATTCCGTGTGGGAGGACACCGCCTACCGTTTAAGTTTACCTTTTCCAAACTAGATTATATCACAATTGATTTGTGATGTCAAATATTGCTGTTTGATTTTGAGCGTTTATCGCATTGATGATATCCTTGATGAGCTCTGTTTTATTTCCATTGCTTAGGTCATAGTATTTATAATCGCCTAATGACGGCATGATGTTATTTACATCTACATCGTCTATTTTAACTATGTACCAGCCTTTTTTCTTGTTTGTTAGCGCTGACATTATTGTTTTAAGTTCCAACTGTCCGTAATTTGATGACAGTGTTGCATGACTAAGAAAGAGAATGGCAAAATCACTTTCTTCTATACCTGCAAGGATTGATTCCAGCAGGTGAGAACCTACGCTTATGTCTTTTTTGTCTATCCAAAGATCAATGCCGCTGTATTCAAGGGCTTCTGTTATTTCATAGACCAATTCCTTGTTAGCGTGGCAGTATGATATAAATACTTTTTTCCTCCTAATATGAGTATTAAAGTTGTATCCCTTCTTGGTGAGATCGGATTTTGAACAGAAGAAATAAGTGTCACTGAATATTTGCGTTATATCTGCTTTGCTGCAACCAGGTGGAATATTCGCCATATTGAATTTTCTGTTGCAAAATTCCATGAACAGTTCGTTGATCCCCAACGATGACTCTTTTCTCAAATCATATTTCTTGATAATGTTTTCAATAAGCTGTCCCTCATTTTGTTTCGCTTCAATTGAAAGATAAGAAACAAGGTTATATGGAATATTACATACAAATAAAATGATACAGCCATTGGAAGATACGATTTGGTTTATTTCATTCACTGCGTCAATGTAGGCTTCTCGATTTTCGTAGGGTATTAAAATGGTAGCATAGTATTTCATTTTCGTTCCTTTATATATTATGATCTGTTTGCTGTCAACGTCAGCAAATGCTTTGACGTTTAATTCGATTTGAAATAGAGCTGCATACCATTTATAAAATTTTAACGGCTCATCAGATATTGCTGAGAATGGTATCGATATGAGTGAACTATTTTTCTTGTCATATCTGTTATACAGCTCTTTTAACTGAGATGTATTGAGTAACATCGAACCAACTCCATTCTACCATATTATTCATCATGTGTCAATTATCTGCTATTCTCCACTGAGTATTTTATGATAAACAAACAATGTTGCAAAACAATCCGCAAGGCTATTATGTGCTTCAATTCCTTTCACGTTCCAATCATAATCATAGTACGCCGCCGCTGTTGTGAGTTTCTGCCATTTATAATCTTCATGATACACACTGTATTCGCCGTAAATTTCAGCGAATTGTATCATCACATCTTCAGTACGAAAGGCGTTGCACTCCTCAGCTGTTATGATATCGCTTCCCACAAGAAAATTCAAATCAAAATCAACGTTATAGCCGATTATCCAATGTGCCTGCGATAATATCGCATATAGTTCAGCGGCTTTCTCGTTTATATATGGTGCGTCCGCTACCATTTCAGGTGAAATGCCATTAACGCTTTCTGCTTCCCACCAATCTGTGTGTCTGATTGGTTTGAAGTAGCTGTCGAAAAGAACGTTTCCCTCCTCATCAATGATAGACACCTGCAATAGCTCATCATGAAAAGGGTCAAGTCCTGTGGTTTCGGTATCTATCACTATTGTTTGTGGATACTCTTTTTTCGGATAAAGCTCTTTGGTCTTCTCAGTTAATTTCCATATCAATTCTCGATAAGGCAATAAGGCAGCTTCGACCGCTTCATCAAATATCTTCTTCTGTTCCTCTTGGCGTTTCTTTTCCTCGGCTTCTTTACGCCACTTGCGGTTAAGTCTTGCCAGCTTATTTTTTCTGTCCCTCTCAGGCTGAAAAAAATCCTGCAACTCTTTTTCTGTTGCAGGCTCTACCTCATCAGGGCTGTAGTACACATATGAAGCTTGGCAATTCTTATTCGCCCAAAGTTCAACGCCTTTAGCGTCCTTTTTCGGTAGCTGTCCTAAGAGCGCCCACTGACGTATAGTTTTGTATTTTTCATATTCGGGACAATAGTTCTTAGCTTTCATATCATTACCTTCATTACTTAAATGGAAATCTCGAATCTCATCTTGATTGCTTCGAAGTAGTACGGAGTATAGTTGCAGTTAAAAATATTGTCAGGAGCATAGTATTTGCTCGGCACATATTTTTTCTGTCCGTTCTTGTCGATATAGGCTTCAGGGGGATCTGAGTCATACACTGAACCGCTCCAAAGGTTGAATGCCAAACGTGTTGTTTTACTGCTTGTGCTTGTCTGAAACGGCTTATTCAAACCCTCGAAAATAATAACATCCTTTTTTTCATCATATAGTGCGCTTATATGTTCACGAAGCACGTTATCCATTGTCAAAAGATATGCAAGCGACAAGTGATAGCCGTCAAGATAGGGCATTTTCTCGCACAATTTATTAAATAGTTCCTCATGTTCTTCGTCATAAAAAATCATTTTTTCTTTCCTGCCTTTCTTAACAAAAAAAGGACACCTGAAAATTCAAGTGTCCTTTTTTTGTATTTATTACTCTAAATTCATGTAAAATCTTTTGCCTTTTATCTCAAACCCGTTTTTTTGATAAAAACAGCAAAGATTATCAAAACCGATCGGTGTATCTACCCAGATACTCCCCCATATTTTTTTTAACTTCATTAATCTTGCAATGGCTATCATAGCTTGAATATTTCTGCTGCCATGACCTTCTCTGTGCAGTTCTTTTGTATCAACAGAAACAATTTCCATTACATCATCCACAATATCACTTGATGACATAGATATTGGATTGCAATAAGCTGCACATCGTGTTGTAACATATATTGGTCTATTGCGATTTAATATAGGTGATACAAATAGTCCAAATAGTGAGTCATTAACATCGTACATGTCAAGTAGTGTTTCTTGATGATCACCTATATGATCCATTATTGTATTGAGGAAATCTGCTCTGTCTGATAGTTTTGACATGGTATGTTGTAGCTTTGCAAGCTGCTCTCTGCTTTTAACAAGAGAGTTGTATTCAAAATTTGGTATGATTTTATAATTCTTTATGATCATGTGTACACCTATATTCTAAATGCAGAAGTAATTATTTCTGCAAGCAGCCTGTTATACTCAATCGTATCAAATTTTGTTTTATTATGATTGAGAGTTTTGAGCATAGCTTTGAGCAGCATACCCTTATTTCTGTCATTGTTTATATTTTTGAGATACAACATTGTACGATCTATCACCGTTCTATCAATGCGTTCGTTATTGTTAAGTGCCGAATAAAAATTTGCATTTGATAAATTATTATAGTAATCGGATATACAATTTTCAACTTTCATGAGAAGATATTCGTACTGTGACTTGGTAAGACATTGCATATCAACGATCATGAGTCTTCGACAAAACTTTTTTTGTTCAGACAGAATACCTGAACATATGCAAGCGTTGCATTCGTGTAAGAGTTCTGTGTAAAGATCCAATGTTGTTCACCTTTATTCTATCATTTTCGCTTTATCTTGTCAACAAAAAAGGACACCTGAAATTCAAGTGTCCTTACGTTTGTATTCGAATGTAGTTTTAAGTAAGTTCATAAATCCACTTCCAACATAGAAAAATTAAAAGAAAATTGGTTATACTCAATAAAATTATTTTCTGTGTCTTAGATAAAGGACTGCAGTATTTTTCCCTCAGAACAATATATATATCCATTAATAAGGTAACCGTCAGTTGGGGAATAAGCCGCTTAGTAAGTTTTGTTGATATAACATATAATGCTAGTAAGCAAAACTTATCAATAATAGATGTTACTAATTCGCTGCTGTTCTTCTTGTTATTTGAAATGTACAATATTCCAAACAGAAATATGATTATAAATATAGTATACCAAATCATTCCTCATTCTTCCATTTTATCATTTAAAGTGACATTTGTCAACAAAAAAGGACACCTGAAATTCAAGTGTCCTTTACCTGTTTTCTGTTGCGTTTTCAACGTGCCATGTGTTCCTTATTGAGCCTATTCACGGAGCTTATAAACGATCTCTTCCATGACCTGATGTTCGAGCGTCATAAGCCTTTCCTTTTCCCACTTGCGTATAGCATTGAACTCTGTAGGACGTGGGTGATCTTTTCTGTAGATCTTGTCAAGCTCGTCAAACCTCTCCTCAGCTTCGATATCTATTTCTCTCGGAATGATCTGCCAACGGCATTCGCACACGAGAATGTCAACGTCTGCTGGGTATTCTGCTTCCATCCATTTTATCCATGCACGTCCCCATCTGCGGATAGGCTTTTTGAGAAGCTTTTCTTCTTCGGGGTCACTTGTGTATGCTATCTTCGGGACGTATGTACCCTCTGGAGTAAGCTCATACTCAAAAAGATCGCAGCCAACATCTTCTGGTCCTGCCTGCTCGATTTCAAAATCTTCGTTAAAATTCCTGTTTTCGTTCATAATGGTCCTCCTCTTTCAATTACAAACTTTTATGTTTTTGAGTGATGTTATCTGAGTGTGTCACCGTGACACGCTGTTGTTCTTGTGCATTCGGTTCGGCATAGCACTGATGAAGTATTTTGCTGTAGCTCTCTGCTTGAATTCTGTGAGGGAAATATTCAATGCTTGAAAAATCGATCACATTGTTGATCTCATCGAGAAACGGCTTTGCAGCGACTGCAAATGTATCATCGGATGCCGCAGCCATTACAGCACAGTCGGTATCGATAGATATGATCTCGTATAGCCGGTTGTCTTTAGCCTGATAGAGTGCCGTCTGGTTTTTGCTATCGTAGGTTTTAAAAACTCCGTTATTCATCTGGCATATCTTCTTTCTTTTTTCTGACAGCCTTCTGCTCCGAAGTCTTTCTGAGAAACTCCTGCACTTTCTTAGGAACATTCCTGTTGTAAAGCTTGTCAACTGCAGAGTTAGCCGCCTTTGTTATCTCCTCGTGCAGAAGTTGCTCAACGTTGCCGTCTGGGAGATAGCAGCGTATCGCCTCTATTTTTTTACGATCTATATCTATTTTGAACGTCATGTTCATTACTTTTCCTCCTGTGCTATGATTATATCATATTATTTTTCGTTTGTGGTGACTTTTTTTGTACTCTTGAAATTATTTTCAAGATATTTATCAAGCAGCTCATACACTATCTTGTCAAGCTCACTTTCGGTCATGTTCTGCATACATAGCGGCTTTTTGATATACATCTCATTGTATAAGCTGTTCTTGTATGGCTCTTTTTTCTTTTCAGACAGATTTCTTATAGCTTTCATGATATCATAGATATCACTGTTTTCACTGTCTGTCATTTGCTCTATGACCAACGTCAGCTCTTTTGAACTGAGCCGTTCGTCATAATTGTAATAGTCTGCTATGGCTTTCTGCTGCTCAGGGCTGAGCTTTGTAAGCGGCTCAATGAACTTTATCTGAATAGATTTGCTGTCTATAAGCTCTGCTAACCCATTATCAAGATTTGAGATATTTGCATAGCGGTAAATGGTTTTTCTGGATATACCGAACATATTGCTTATCTCATTTACTGTCAGGTCTGCTGAAACGTTTTTCCTCAGACTTAAGTATGTATTGAACATTTTTGAAAGCTCGCTTGGACGTGGCTCTTTACGCTGAATGTTAGCCTGACAAACTATATCAAAAGCCACGTTATCATCAGTGACCTCGATAACAACGGCGTCAATGTCAAGGTGCATAAGCTTTTTGCAGGCGGCGTATCTTTTATGACCACTGAGTATCTGATAGCTGTTGCTGCTAATGCTGCGAACTATTATCGGTGTGATAAGTCCACACTTTGAAATAGAGTCGGCAAGTGCAGATATCTCATTTTCATCTATTGCAAAGGGCTGTGGATCACCATTAAAGCTGAAAGGCTCAATTTTTGACATAGGCAGTGAAACCACCTTTTGCTTATCCATGAGAAGCTCCTCAAAGTTATTCGAGAAGTTAGCTCTTGGACGATTAGCGGAGCGTTTTATATCTATCATATTGAAACCTCCTTAGTGTGTCACCGTGACACACTCTATTTTGTCAGCTATTACACGATACTCGTCTGCGAGCATATTCTTGTATTTATTTGTGCTGCTGATTTTATAGTTGCAAAGGGCGATGCCCTCACGGCTGCTGTCCTGAGCTGCTTTTGACTTGCTTATGCTGCCAAGGTATTTATCATTGAATGCGGCTTTTATTGACTCAATTACTTCAGCTGACATTGTGTTGTTTTTCTCTGTCCATGTTGCGAATACTCCGAGTATTTCAAGGTCAGGGTTAGCATACTCATGGATATCGTCAATGCTGTCAAGAAGAAGCGGTATTCCGCTCAATGCCATTTCCTGAGCAAGAACAGGTATCAAGACCATATCTGCGGCGGAAAGCGCATTGTAAAGCAAGTTGCTCAGTGACGGAGGGCAATCTATGATGATGTAGTCATAGCAGCCGATGTAATTACTAATGACACGCTTCAGCACCATTTCGCAGCAGCGTGTTCTACACAGGTCAACTTCAATTCCTGAAAGTGTTATAGTCGCAGGAATATAGTCAATGTTGTTCGGCTCGTTGTGGTGTACAGCCTGCTTGAAATCAATGGTTTTCTTATTTATGATAGATGACATAAGCTCAGTGATAGTGATATCGTCAGGGTCATATTCGTACTTCATGCACGATACCGACAAACTGCTCTGAGGGTCAAGGTCTATCATAAGGACTCTTTTCTCTCGCTGTGCAAGAATAGCGGCAATATTGAATGCCGATGTTGTTTTGGCAACTCCGCCTTTCTGATTTGCCACGGATACGATCTTTGTTTTTGTGTTCTCCATTAAAAACACCCTTTCTGAAAATGTTTAAGTTCTCCGTATTAAGCACAGAAAAAGCGGCAGGGGAGAACGTCCTGCCGCACAGGGAGCTACCCTGTCTATGCTTGATGATATGTATAAATATCATCAAAAAAGCTGCCAGAGAAGTCTTAGCAGCAATTTTCATGATATTTTATTTAACTGAAAGAAAATTTGTGATTTTATTTTTGGATAGAGTGACTGGCTACGAACCAGTAGGTCGGGGGTTCGAGTCCCTTCTGGCGCACCAGCGTATTTACGCACTTTGCGAGTTTGCAGGGTGCGTTTTTTGTTGCCAAGCTTTGTTGTCAACTTTACAATGTAGGGGGAGTCCCCGTGCAAAACACGTTTTACTTAGTGTAAGGCGTGTTTTTTTATTTCTCTCATTGCAAAAGCCTTGCCGATATGGTATAATATGACCATTAGGAGGCATTAACTATGAACACAGAGAAAAAGAAAACCAAGGTAGACCTTGTGACGGGGTTTCTCGGAGCAGGGAAGACCACTTTTATAAAAAAATATGCCCGTTATCTTTTGGATAAGGGCTGTAAAATTGGCGTGTTGGAGAATGATTTCGGTGCAGTGAATGTGGATATGCTTCTTTTGCAGGAGCTTTTGGACGAGAATTGCGACCTTGAAATGGTCTCGGCGGCTGATAAGGATTGCCACAGACGGCGTTTTAAGACTAAGCTTATTGCTATGGGTATGCGTGGTCTTGACAGGGTCATTGTGGAGCCGTCAGGCATTTATGAAGCTGACGAGTTCTTTGACGTGCTCAGAGAAGAACCTCTTGATAATTGGTATGAGATAGGAAGCGTTATAACTATTGCAGACGCCTGCCTTGATACCAACTTGTCGGAAGCTTCTGATTATCTTCTTGCTTCTCAGCTTTCGGAAGCAGGCATAGTTCTCATGAGCAGATGTCAGGAAGCCACAAAGCAGGAGCTTGAGGATACTCTAAAACACCTTGAAGCCGTGCAGAAAAAGTTCCATTGCCACAGAATGACTAAGCCTGAGATAATAATGAAAGACTGGTCGGAGCTTACAGATGAGGATATGGAAAGGATAGCCAACAGCGGCTATGAGCCTGATTCCCACGAAAAGCTGTGGTTCGACCAAGATAAAGCTTATACCTCTTTGTATTTTATGAATATGAAGCTTCCTGACAATGCTATGGAAGATGCTGTGAGCAGGCTTATGAGCGACAGCAAGTGCGGAAGGATATTCCGTGTAAAAGGCTTTATGCAAAACGCTGAGGGCAAGTGGCTTGAGCTTAACGCCACCCACAAGAACATCACTGTTAAGCCTATAGAGCGAGGTCAGGCGGTGTTTATCGTCATTGGCGAGGGGCTTGACAAAGAGCATATTGACGGCTATTTTGTGCCTGTATAGTGTCAAAATATTGTAAAATAAATGCAGGCTGTCAAGGGCGCCAGCCCCTACAATAATGTTGTGCGGATATTGAAAATTGTGCAAAAAAGGGACGACCTAAGGTCGCCCCTCATTTTTATTCAGCGGTGCAAATTTGTATCATATCACAATGTGTGGCGTAAAATGCCCGTCACGGCAAGTGACTATTTAACCGTCTTTTCAGTATAAGCACCATAATAGTTCACACCATTGTATTTTCTGTATGCCCTTATTCTGAATGTTTTAGTGCCTGACAGATTTTTTGCAGTGTAGCTTTTGCCTGATGTTGTGGTGAGCTTCTTCCAACTGCTTCCTGACTTCACATATATCTCATATCCTGTGGCTTTTGATACCTTGTTCCATGCAAGTGAGATGTTGCTTCCCGAACGCTTTGCCGTTTTGACAGTGACGTTTGCAGGAAGTGTGCAGGTGACAAGTTGTGCAGGCTTGCTGTATTGCATAACATTGTCGCTTACATAATATGCCTTTACTCTGTATGTGTACATAGTGCCTGATGACTTGCCTGAGTTGGTGTAGTATGGATAAGCAGTGTCACCAAGCTCTTTGTAGCTGTCTGACGTTCCTATCCACTGATAAACGCTGTAGCCGGATACTCCATTCACGCTTTCCCATGTGATAGTGTTGGAACTTGATGTGTTCACTGATGAGGAAAGCCCCTTTGGTGTGTTTGCAGGACGAATGGTGATGTCCTTTTCAGTGTAGTCACCGTAGTAGTTTATGTAGTTATAATTTCTTATGGCTCTCACTCTGAAACGATAAGCTGTTTTCTGTGAAAGATCGCTTGCAGTGTAGCTCGTTCCCGAAAGGGTGGAGAGAGTTTTCCATGTTCCGTTTGTGTACATCTCTACCTGATAGCCTGTAGCCTTTGATACCTTGTTCCAGTTGAGTGTTATGGAATCAACGTCAGTGGAGCAAAGGGAGAATGATACGTTTGCAGGAAGAGTGCAGGTGGTAAGCTCAGAGGAATATGCACCCTCGATACGCTGTCCGTCAACAGTGTTGAATGCCCTTACCTTGTATCTGTACATCGTGCCTGAGCTTTTCTTTGAGTTTGTGAACTTTGTGGACGTGGTCGTGCCTATGAGCTTGTAGCTGTCGTTAGTACCTATCCACTGATAGATCTCATAGCCTTCCGCTTTTTTGGAAGCGTTCCATGTTATGGTGTTTGATGTAGAAGTGTTTGAAGTGCTTCTTATGCCTGTTACTGTACTTGGTATGTCAGTGACCTCAGCGTTTACATATGTGTAACCACCATTGTAGTATACGCCACTGTAATTTCTTCTTGCTTTTACCCTGAACTTATTAACACCGTTCTGTGTGATACCATTCACCTTGTATGAAAGGCTTGAAGTTGTGCCGACCTGCTTCCATGCACCGTTCACATAATGCTCCACGATGTAGTCGGTCGCCTTTGAAACTTTGTCCCAACTAATGGTAACAGAAGTTCCCCTTGCAGAAGCGGATATCTTTGAGATGTTCGCAGGAAGCGTGCAGGTGGTGAAAACATCAGAGTAATCGCCGTAAACACGCTTGCCTGAAGCGTCACTGTAGGCTCTCACCATGTATTTGTACATAGTGCCTGTGGACTTATTGGAGTTTGTAAAATATGTATTTTTTGTATCCCCTATTTTTTTCTTGTGAGGGTCGCTAGGGCTTGTTCCCTGATATACCTCATATCCTGTTGCGTCAGGAGCGCCGTTCCAGGCAAATTTGTTGGAGGTGGAGGTGTTTGCCACTGAGATAAGGTCGGACACATAAAGTGGAAGCTTGCCCGAATACCATACGTTCACGTCAGTGTAGGCTGAAATGCCTGAAACAGTACCGCTTCCTGAATATTGCCACATATCCATGCGTTGGTCATAATTGGTGTTGCTTGTGTAGTGAGCCAGCCATATAGGATATTTCTTGCCAAGCCCTGCTCCGTCAATGTAGTAGTTTAGCCATGTGTAGTTTGCATAAACACCTGCGCTGTAGCCAGACTTTATGATAGTGTCGCAAAAAGCTGTGCAAAGAGCGGTCTTTTGAGCCTTGGAAAGCCCTGCGCTGTCAAGTCTGCCAGTGTCATAGTCAACAGACTCGATATCGTAATAAACAGGCATTTGCAGAGAATATCCCTTTATCCTGTCAAGAACGAACTTAGCCTCTGCCTTAGCCTCGGCTGTGGTTATCGCCTGCGTGTAGAAGTATACGCCAACTTTAAGCCCTGCCTTGGTAGCTCCGTCAAGATAGGTCTTGAACTTAGGGTCTTCCACAAGCGTTCCTGCACTGCCATAGCCACGGTAGCCTACTCTTATGATAACAAATTCCACACCGCTGTTTTTGACCTTTTTCCAATCTATGTTGCCTTGATAATAGGAAACGTCAATGCCATAGACCTTTGAAACACCGCTGAATCTGTTTTGATGAGTAAGGCTGTCAGCCCCCCACAGAGCAGACATTGTCATAATGCCGTATGGATCGTTGTTTTCAAGATATTTATGATACTCAGGGTCGTCCTCAGTGACAGGCTCTAAAAGACCATCAGCCTCCATATTGCCTGTAGCATATTCAGGCTTTGATATCTGGATATCATTTGAAAGCTCACTTGACGCAATGCTTTTCTCTGCCGCATACACGAATGGAACAGACTGAGCCATTATTGCCGCTGACAAAACCACACCAGTCAGCTTTGGAATAAATTTCATAATTTCCTCCCGTAGAATTGTAGGCAGAGTTAACATTTTTCCTGCCATTTTACACGATAATTTTTACACACCCTTTATTATAGCCCTTTTTCAGCACGTTGTCAAATTCGCATTTATACAAATAAATACAATTCAGTAATTTTAAAGTTAAATCATTACACTTATTTTGAGATTTATGTAATAATAAGTAAGTAAAGATGTTCATGATACACAAGATTAGGAAAGAAATTTTGTGTATCATGATATGCCTTAAATGGCACTGCAAGGCACAGTTAATGAGAATAATCAGCATTTTAGCTGGCATAATAATGGAGAAAAAAGAAAAGGAGAGCATAAAAAATGGATATATCAAAGCGAAACGCAGTTAGGATAGTGTCTTTCACAGTGGCTGTCGTGGGTGTGCTTGCGGTGAGAAATATACAACTTATGAGCAGCGAAAAAAAGGCGTTGCGTAGTGTGAACTACACCTATTCAAGAGCCATGGGCGATCTGTGCGACGCAGTAGAGAACGTGAGCGACACTCTTGAAAAGGAACTTTATGCAGGCTCAGGAAAAATGCACCAGTCACTTGCGGTGAAGCTTTACAGAGAAGCGTCCTCGGCAAAGGCGGCTCTGTCACAGCTTCCCATAGAAGAGCTGCAGCTTGAAAACACCTACAAATTTCTCTCACAGGTAGGAAACTACTCCATGGCAGTGAGCGAGAGGCTCATAAACGGCGAGGAGATAACAGACGAGGAGTATGAGAACATATCCTCGCTCTATGACTTTTCCAAAGAACTTTCCGAGGATATGTGGGAGCTTGAAAGCTCAGTGAACAGCGGTGAGATAGCCCTCACCCAAACAGGCTCACAGCAGAGCGACCCGCCCACAGTGACAGAGGGCTTCTCAGACTTTGAGGGAAGCTTTGAAAGCTATCCAAGCCTTATTTATGACGGCCCATTCTCAGACAATATCATGGAGCGTACCCCACGCATGACATCTGAGGCAGAGAACGTTTCACAGACCAAAGCCCTTGAACGCTGTTCCCTGGGGCTTAACATGAACTCCACAGTGTTCACAGATATCTCAGAGGTAGAGGGCAAAATGCCATGCTGGAGATTTTCAAACGAGGATAAGACGGTGGCTTGCGAGGTGACAAAGCAGGGTGGATATATCTCATATTTCCTCAAAAGCCGTATCAGCGAAAGCACAGAGCTTACAAACGAGCAGGGAGTAAAGGCAGCAGAGGATTTTCTCGATGACCTCGGCATACTGTCCATGAAAACCACCTACTATGAGAATATCGACAACGTTCTCACAGTGAATTTCGCCTACAACGACCTTGACGTGTGCTGTTACACCGACCTTATAAAGGTATCAGTAGCAATGGACGACGGTGAGATATTAGGCTTTGACGCAAAGGGCTTTTTGGTGAACCACTATGACAGAGATATCCCCGAAGCGGATATATCCCAAAGCCGAGCGAAAGAGAGCGTGTCCCCGCGCCTTGAAATAGTATCCGGCAGGCTTGCACTTATCCCTACCGACGGTTTGGAGGAGAAGCTGTGTTATGAGTTCAGGTGCAGGGCAGAAAACGGCAGGAACGTGCTTGTATATATAAATGCACAGACCGCTGAGGAGGAGCAGATACTCATTCTTGTGGAAAGCAAGTCAGGAACACTGACTGTATAAAGTAGGAGGATAAAAAAATGTCAGATTTCAGAAATTCAAAGACAAAGGATAACCTTATGAGAGCCTTTGCAGGGGAAAGTCAGGCACGAAACCGCTACACAATGGCGGAGGAAAAGGCAAGACAGCAGAAGCTTTATGTGCTTGCCGACCTGTTCAAATTCACAGCCAATCAGGAGAAAGTTCACGCAAAGATATTCTACGAGCATCTCAAAGAGCTGTCAGGGGAGAGCGTGTTTGTTGACGGCGGTTATCCTGTGGATATTTCGGAGGATATGTGTACCTTGCTTGGTATGGCAGACCACAACGAGCGTCAGGAATCAGACGACGTTTATCCTGCGTTTGCTGAGGTCGCAAGACAGGAGGGCTATGGAAAGATAGCGCAGGACTTTACGAATATCGCCAAGATAGAGAATGTTCACGGCAAGCGTTTTGCGGCATTTGGCAAGCTTATGAGAGAGGGAAAGCTGTTCTCTTCCTCCCAGTCTGAAACGTGGGTATGCTTGAACTGCGGTTATATCGTGGAGGGCACACAAGCCCCTGAGAGGTGTCCTGTTTGCGGAGAAGCGCAGGGATATTATATCAGGCTTTCAATGGCTTCATGGGGAAGTAATTGTAACTGTGATAAATAGTGCTCTGTGCGGTGCGGCTGAAAATGCCGTGCCGCATTGTGCTTTATAAAAATACATCGCCGCAGGAGATACCATAATTCCTCACTCCTCATTCCTCACTTTCCCGATTGTAGGTTTGTCAATCATATTGGACACTATTATTAAGAAATTCGATAGGCGAAAA
>OCHC01000059.1_pt1 | contig 135894 bp, 139 predicted proteins | sample 1538641 | NCBI WGS metagenome assembly OCHC01 (sample SAMN04571714, study PRJEB22368) | human gut metagenome | biome: human gut; material: stool | host: Homo sapiens | place: Luxembourg | collected 2012-08-17
ATTCTACCATAGGAGGTGCTTTTTTTCTATTGTCCGTTTTTCACGGTCTTGTTCAGTTTTTCAGCCGTGCTTTTCTTTTATTCATTATATCAATAGAGATTTAATTCCTGCATTTTTTCACGCACTTTAAGCCAGTCGCCGAACGCCGCTTCTTTATTATTGGGATTGCGCAGAATTGCGGCGGGGTGGTATGTGCCCATAAACAAAGTTCCGTTTTTATCAAAAAACTCACCGTGCTGGCGGGTAACGCGGAAATTCTTGTCAATAAGGCGCTGGGCGGAAATTCTGCCCACGCACACAACAATTTCCGGTCTGATTATTTTAAACTGCTGGCGAAGCCAGTTGATGCACTCGTCCTGCTCCTCGGGCTTCGGGTCCCTGTTTTTCGGGGGACGGCATTTTACCATATTTGCGATATAGACATTTTTATTTCTGTCCAGGTCAACTGCGGCAAGGAATTTATCAAGAAGCTGACCGCTTCTGCCCACAAAGGGCTTGCCCTGAAGGTCCTCGTTTTCTCCCGGGCCTTCGCCGATAAGCATCACCTTTGCCTCAGGATTGCCCATTCCGAAAACAACGTTTGTTCTACCTTCGCAGAGAGGGCATTTATCACAATTTTTACACTGATTTTCCAGTTCTTCAAGCGTCATTTTAATCACCTTTCCCATTGTATCAAAATAAAGGTTGAAAAACAACAGAAAAAGGTATAAAATGTTTGCGGACAAAAAAATACATTGTTTGGAGGAAACAAAATGGATAATCAGGTTAATGTTGAAATTTCCGCACGCCACGTTCATCTTTCCCAGGAAGATCTGGAAACACTCTTCGGCAATGGATATGAACTGACAGTTAAAAAGATGCTTTCTCAGCCCGGCCAGTTCGCCTGCGAAGAGAGAGTAAGAGTTATCGGCTCAAAAAAGGAATTCCCCGCAGTTTCTATTCTCGGCCCAGTCCGCAAGGCAACCCAGGTTGAACTTTCACTTACAGACGCACGTTCAATCGGAGTTGACGCTCCCGTTCGTGAGAGCGGCGACATTGCCGGCTCAGGCGCTTGCAAACTTGTAGGCCCTGCAGGCGAAGTTGAGCTCAGCGAAGGCGTTATCGCCGCAAAGCGCCACATCCACGCCACCACTGCTGACGCAGAGCGCATGGGACTGACAAACGGCCAGATCGTTTCTGTTGAGATCCCCACATCAAACGGCAGAAATCTTACATTCGGCGACGTTGTTGTTCGTGTTTCAGACAGCTACGCTCTCGCAATGCACATTGACACAGACGAAGCAAACGCCGCAGGCATGGCTCCCAACACTCCCGGAACCATCATTAAATAAAATAACTTCAAAAAGCCTTTGCTTTTTTGCAAAGGCTTTATTTTTTACAACAAAAAGAACCCGGCATTGACCGGGTTCTTTTTTCTTTTATTATTCCTCTTCTTCGTCGGTGGGGAGAACGTACTCGTCGTTCATCTTTTTGATATTTATCTGGGTCTTTGAAATCGCGTCTTTAATATAATCTGATTTCGTCTTGCCGCCGGCAAGATAAACAACGGTATAAGCCGAAGTGTCGTAAGAATCGTCGTTCATAAAATACGGCACCTCGTAGCCCTTTGTATTAAAGGTTGCGGAATATACCTGCTCGCCGTCAAGATAATAAGTCTCGTAGCCGTATCTGTATTCCAGCTTGGCGTCGTAAATTGAGGAAAACGCCTCGTCTTTCATTCTGAAAATTCTTGAAGAAGCGGTATAGACCGACTGGCTCTCGTAAGAATAAGAGTTAAAGCAAAGGTCGGTGCGCTTGCCTGACTTTTTAAGAATATAGAACTGGGTAACCCCTTCCTCGTCGCCGTACATCTGGGAAATATTGTCTCTGCTGAAAATGCACTTTGCGATTGTGCCGTTCCAGTTATAGACCCTAATGCTGTAAGTGGGAACGTTGATAAGAACGGTTTCGCCTGTCCATGCGTTCTCCTGCTGTTTCTTGACCTCGCGGCGGAACACGGTGAGCATTTCGTCGTTGCCGTCGCCGTCAAAATCAATAAAGTCAACAACCGCCAGTCCGTCGCCGTAGGCGTTTCCGTCTTCAAACTTATATTCGCCGCCGCCGTATTTCTTGTTGAGTTCCTCAACAATATCGTAATACGCCTGGTCTTTTAACTGCTGGTCGGTAAGCTGGGCTTCGATTTCAGCGGTTGACTTTGTGTTAAACTCATTTAGAGTTTCCGTTACAAGGTCAACGGTAAGTTCCGCCTTTGACGAGCGGACGTAAGAAAGCTGAACACGCTCAAAATCGGCGGCATTGGCTTCTCCGTTTATTGAGAAGATGCCCGTAACCGCATTGTAGGTACAGTTCTTTGTCTTTTTGAACTTCTTTCCTTTCAAGGTGTAAAGGTCTACATTTTCAGGATCTTCGGGCTTCGATTTGCCGAAGTAATATTTACTGCCGTCCTGATAAAACACAAGCCAGCTGCCCAGAGAAGCATCATTAACAGAATAGTTCGCTTCGTCGGAATAGAACTTTTTTAGCGTCTTTCCGTTGTAGCCCCAGATATCAAAATAATAAACGCCGCTCTGGAGATAGGCGACAACTAATTCGTCCTTGCCGTCGGCGTTGAAATCCAGCCGGCGGACAAATGCCGTTCCGGTGAGCCTTGAGAGATTTTCGCCGTATTTTTCATCCATCTTTTCAGAGCGCACTGCTCCGTACTCGGCGATATAATCAGTGCACACCTTGCCGGCGTCACTGCAAAAGCGCTCGTTGCGCCGGTCGCTGCTGCTGACGGAAAAGGCGAACACGCAGACAAAGACTATTACTATAATCAGAGCCGCGGCCGCAATAACGCATCGCTTTACAAGCGTTCTCAGATTGGGATATTGCTTTAACTCGCCGATGGCTTTGCCGTCCTCAATCATAATATCTTTCAGGTCGAGAGACTTATCTGCCAGGAAGCCGAAAAAATTTTTAATTTTATCTTTTGCAGAAGATGACGGTTCAGGAAGATCGCAGTCATCATCAAAATAATTATATTTTTTCATTTTCCGCCTCCTCTCCGGCGCGCCCCTCAACACCCCGTTTTACCAACTAATTTTAACACGGCACGCTGTAATAATCAACTATATATCTATATTTCTCCAATGTTTGTCCTTATGAATCAATATGTTGAGTTTTGGCTGTTTATGTGTACTATATACATTAAAAAAGCGCCGGCTGTTATTGCCGGCGCCCAAGGTCTGTTTTGTTTTTTAATCAGTCGTCATAATCCATGCGCTCTTTATCGTGGGAAATGATCTTGCCGTTTTCAGCGTTTATCTCATACTCATACTCAAAATCGCCGGAAACAAACTCAATCTCATACTTCCATACTCCGTCGTCCTTCTCAAGCTTAGCTTTTGTAAAGGTAACTTCGGATGATTTTTTGCCTGCGTTTGACAGCGCGGCAGATTTAGCCTTATCTATACCGATATACTTTGCGCTGGCTGACTGCTTGGTTGTGGTTGTCTTTTTCTTAGTTGTTCTTGCTTCTTTGTCATAGGATTTAACGCTTCCGTCCATAGCGATCTCATAATCATACTCATATGACGAGGTGTAAAACTCGATTTCGTAATACTTAACGCCGTCGTCATAATCAAGATGAGCCGTTGTAAACGTTGCGCTTGATGATGAAACATTGGCCGCCTTCAGCACCGCGCTCTTTGCTTCGGCAAGAGAGATCTCTGAGCTTGAAGAAGAACTGCCGGATGAAGAACCGCTTGATTTTTTAGCAGTTGTGGTCTCAGTCTTCTTGGCTGAAGTTGTGGCTTTTGCATCGTTGTTTTCAGCCGCGGGAGCAGCAGTTGTGGGAGCTGTTGTTGAAACGGCTGTGGTCTGGGCGGCAGAAACGCCTGACGAGTTATCGTCAATATCTCTGTCTTTTTCCATTACGGTTCCGTCAGAAGCTTTGAGAACGTAATCATACTCATAGCCGCCTGAAACAAACTCAACGTCATAAACGAAAGTTCCGTCTTCAAAAGACATCTTGGCTTTTCTGATTATTGTGTTTTCCTCTGTTACTCCGGCATCCACCATTGCGCTCTGAATAGCTTTATCAATACCGATTGAATTTTTCTTTACAACATCTGAAGCGTAAGCGATAGAGCCGGCACCGATGCCAACCACCACTAAAACGGCACACACTACAGCGATTATTATCTTCTTCTTTTTGGTCATTGTGAAAACCTCCTTTATCTTATTGCAAGCTAATCTTAACACCCGAAGATTAAGGAAAGATTAGAATTTATAATTTTTCAAAATTTTTTTAATTATTTTTGCACTGAGCCAAAAATCAAAAAAATCGAAAGCCCCACATTATTTTTATATGCAGGACTTTCGCTCAAATACATATATATAATGTTTTTAATTATCTTGGCTTTCTGCCAGAGGAACGCTGAGAGTAAAAGTGCTTCCTTTGCCCTCTTCGCTCTCAAGGGAAAGAGTGCCCGAGTGGAGTTTTGCTATCTGCTTCGCCATCGGAAGTCCCAGCCCTACGCCGTAGCGCGAGTCGCCTGAGGTCCGCGCCTGGTCTGCACGGTAAAAGCGCAGGAATATTTTGTCCTGTATTTCGGCGGGGACGCCTATTCCGTCGTCCGCAACAGAAAGAAACGCCGTTTTCCCGTCGCTTTTCAGGCTTACATTTATACTGCCGTTTTCTTTTCCGTAGCGGTAAGCGTTGCTTATAAGATTTTCCAGCAGGCTGGTAAGCAGACCGTAACTGCCGTTTACGAAAACGCCGCTTTCAATATCGCTCTTAAGAGTTATTCCGTTTTCTTTTCTCAGCGCCTGCTCCTGGCAAACGAAGGCGGCAAGTTCCGAAAAGTCTACTTTTTCAGCGTCTGCAAGTTTTTCCATCCGTTCAAGGCGGGAGAAAGACAGCATTTCCTCAAGAATAGACTTCATTCTCAGGCACTGACGGCGGATAACTTCAAGTGCTTTTCGGTATTCCTCAGGTGAGCAGTCCTCCTCAAGAGCAAATTCGCTCTGGGCAAGCGCCGCAGTTACAGGCGTTCTCAGTTCGTGGGAAATATCAGAGGTAAACTGTTTTTCAGCCTCAAAGGAACGCTCAAGCCGCTCAAACATATTATTAAAAGTATCTGCAAGGCGGTGAAGCTCGTCTTTGCCTTCGCCGATTTCAATCCTCGCCGCCAAATCGTCTCCGCCGCTTATCTTTTCGGCGGCGGCGCCTATTTCACGGATTGGGCGAAGAAGTCTGCCCGCCAAAATGTAGCCGCCGACTATTGCGCAGACAGCCAGCAGAGGCAGTAAAAGCAGAGAAAGTTTGGTTATTCTCGTAAGGGTAGTTTCCTTTGCGTTTTCGTTTACTACGCCCTGGAGCACAAGTCCGTCCAGCCCGTAGCCGCTGAGTTTTGTGCAGTAGACATAATACTTTTCGCCGTCTGCACGGTATGTTCCTATTTCAGACGAAATATTAAGCGGTGCGTTTTTTATCCGCTGACCGTAAAGCAAATTTCCCTCGCTGTCGTAAAGAGCGGTAAAAACTCCGTCCGATTCATCAAGATAATCGTCGTCTATTTCAAGATAACCGCCGTTATACATAACGTACTGGTCGCCGGCTTCTCTCTCGTTCATCTCAAGGTCGGTAAAAAATTCTATTTCTTCCGTGTTTGTGCTGACGGTATTGACAAGTTCCTCTTTAACGTCACGGTGAAGAACGGAAGTGCTTATAACCAGCATAAGCACAAACATCATTATTGATATTACCGCTATCAACGCGGAAAACCAAAGCGTTATTTTTGCCCTAACAGTAACAGGTTTCATTCTTCCTCCCGAAGCACGTAGCCGCTTCCTCTGACAGTATGGATAAGTTTCTTTTCAAATCCGTCGTCAAGTTTCTTGCGAAGATAGCGGATATAGACGTCTACCACGTTTGTGCCGCCTTCATAGTCAAAATTATAAAGATTATTTTCTATCTGTTCTCTTGAAAGCACCTTGCCTGCGTTGCGGATAAGATACTCCAGCAGTGAAAACTCCCTGGCGGAAAGTTTTATCTGTCTGCCCGAACGGGTAACACGCTTGGCGGCGGTATCTACCGTAAGATCCGCAAGGGTATAGACATTGCTCACCGTGCCTGCAAAGCTTCTTGTCATTGCCCGTATTCTCGCCATAAGTTCCGCAAAAGAAAACGGCTTTACAAGATAATCGTTGGCGCCGAGATCAAGACCTCGCACCCTGTCCTCAACAGCGTCTCTGGCGGTAAGGAACAAAACCGGCGCTTTTCCTCCGCCCTCACGGTAACGCCTTACAGCCTCAAAGCCGTCCATTTTCGGCATCATGACGTCCATTATTACAGCGTCGTACTCCGCCTGGTTCATATAAAACAACGCGTCTTCGCCGTCAAAACAGCAGTCGGCGGAATAACCCTCAACTTCCATTTTTCGCCTTAGAATATCGTTTAAATCACGCTCGTCCTCGGCTATAAGAATTCTCATAAAGCCACCTCCAGTCTTTGAAATATATTATAATCAGAAAAAATTAAAATAAAATTAAAGATAATCCTCTTTTGAATATAACACAGCGGCGGATTTTGCGCAAGCAATAAAAAACAGCGCGGAAAACTCCCGCGCCGAAAAAAAGCATTATAAAAAACAGTCTATACCTGTTTGGTGAAAAAGTAAAAAAATAAAAGCCCGAACTTTTTGTTCAGGCTTTTTCTGGAGCGGATTACGAGACTCGAACTCGCTACCTCCACCTTGGCAAGGTGGCGCTCTACCGGATGAGCTAAATCCGCAAACTGTAAATGTAATTATAAAGGCAAGCGCACGTTTTGTCAAGTGTTTTTTACCGTTATCCCCTAAAGTCAGCGTACCGATATACGGATTTTGTAATATTTACGTATTTACATATTGATTTTGATTTGCTAAAATGAAAGACACACTTTAGATTTATTTACGCAAAAGAGGTTAGAACATGCTTTATTCAGCGCCGCCCTTCGGCGATATCTGGAACGACGGAATATTCAACGTGCCCACCGGTATCGTTGACCGTTATCTTAAACTTGCAAGTGAATACCAGATAAAAGCGCTTCTGCTTGTTTTGCGAAACGGCGGCAAAGCCACATCATCAGAGATAGCGGCAAAACTGGGCATTCCCTGCGCCGACGCAGAGGAGATAATGAGTTTTTGGCTGGAAGAGGGCGTTCTTGTTTCAGACGCAGAGGGCGAACAGCCCGCGCCGAAAAAAGCAAAAGAAGTAAAAACCGAAAGCGTCCCCGCTCCCGAAAAGCCGACGCCCGCCGCCCCTGTTTTAGAAAAGAAAGAGCCGCTTCCCGCTCCGAGATTAACCCCGAAAGACGTTGTCGCGCTTTGCAGGGAAAACAAAAAACTGGATATGCTTTTGTCTGAAGCCCAGGTGGTTCTGGGCAGGACTATCAGCTTTGCGGAGCAGGAAATGCTGGTGAATATGACGATATACTACGGGCTAACAGCAGAAGTTATCCTGATGCTTCTGGGCTACTACCGAAGCGAAAAGGAAAAGGGACGCTCGATAAGCATTGCATATATCAACAAAATGGCAAACTCCTGGGCGGAGGACGGAGTTCAGACTATCGCCGACGCAGACGAAAAACTGCTTTACCTTGCCTCAACCGACAAGACCTGGGATGAAGTTATTGCGATGACTGGCATCCGCCACCGCTCCCCCACCATAAAGCAGAGGGAAATGGTGGCAGGGTGGAAAAATGATTTTTCAGACGAAATGATAATGCTTGCCAGCGATATAATGAAAGAAAACGCGGACAAGCCGTCGCTTAAATATATGGACTCTGTTTTGCGCAGATGGAAAAAAGAGGGTGTAACCACCCCGGCTCAGGCGCAGAAGCAGCAGGAAAACTTTAACTCCCGCAAAAAGAGCGAAAAAGGCGGCAAGCTCCACGGCGAACCGTCTTACGACATGAACAAAATCATAAACGACACCATGAACAACACGGACATCAAATTTTAGGAGATGCAGTAAGTGGCTTACAAAGTATCAATATACCAGAAAGCGATAAACGCGCTGGAAAAGCGCAGGGAAAAAGCGAATATAGAGGCGGACCGTGCCTTTGAAGAAATAAGCGAAGCGGTGCCGGAACTTATTGATATAAAAAATCAGCTCTCCCAGGTGGGCTACTCAATATCAAAAACTTTTTTGTATTCAGACGACAAAAAGGCAGACATTGAAAGGCTCCAGAAACTGAGCCAGAAACTCCAGCAGAAGAAAAAGGAACTGCTGAAGGCTCACGGTTATTCGGAGGACGCGCTCCGGATACACTACACCTGCCCCGCCTGCAAGGACACGGGATTTATCGGCGACAGGGTATGCACCTGCCACAGAGAACTGCTCAAGGAAATTCAGAGAAACGAGATAAGGCGCATCGCTCCGCTGGACGAATGCACTTTTGATACATTTGACGTTAATTATTATCCCGACGACAGCACCCCTGAGGGAATTTCTCCCAGAGCAAAGGCGCAGAAAATAGTTGAAGCGTGCCGCCGCTACGCAACGGGATTTACCGTAGGCAAGCCGGCAAACCTTATCCTCATGGGCATGACGGGGCTGGGCAAAACTCATCTTTCCCTTGCCATTGCAAACGTTGCGATAAACAGAGGGTTCAGCGTTGTTTACGGCACCGCCTACAACCTGCTGTCCGATTTGCAAAAAGAGAATTTCGGCAGAACGGATAATCTGCGCTACAGCGAAAACGACGTTCTCCACACTGATTTGCTTATCATTGACGATCTGGGCACGGAATACACCGGGGCATACACGGTTGCCTGCCTTTACAATATTATCAACACAAGAATTTTGTCGAAGCGCCCAACGATAATCAACACTAATTTTGATTTTCAGGAACTTTCCGAAAAGTACGACCAGCGCATCACCTCAAGAATTGCCGGGGAATACTCCGCTCTCGTTCTGCTGGGCAACGACATCAGATATATTAAATAACAAAAGGCCGATACTAATGTATCGGCTTTGCTTTTTATGTAGATATTGAATTTTCGCCGTCAGGTTCATCAGAAGCAGTAAAATCCGTAAATACCTCTTTAGGGCTTTCTGGGGTAGAATACTGCCAGAAATCCATATGGTCCCTGTTATAAAAATAAGTCAGCGCAGACGGCTTGGCAGTTTCGTCAAAGGCTTCAACAATTACAAGTTTTATCTTCATTTTAGACGGAATAACGGACTTAACGTAAACCGCCACCTGCTGACCCTCGTAAAGATTGTCGCAGGGCTCCGCCAGTCCCGCAAGATTTGGAGCAAGTTCAACGAAAACGCCGTAACTTTCCACGCTTCTTACGATGCCCGTCACCGTTTCCCCCGGCGAAAAGAGAGCCGCGTTTTCCTCCCAAGTTCCCAGAAGTTCCTTTAGCGAGAAAGTAAGTTTGTTTTCCTCTCTTCGGCGCAGGACGACTTTAATATCCTCGCCCTCCCAAAGTCGGCACCTGGGATGGTCAATGCGGCTGACCGACAGCATATCTATCGGAATAAGGGCGTTTATCCCGGCTCCGATGTCAATAAAAGCTCCGAACTTTTCAAGATGGGTAACTCTTGCGTCAATAATATCGCCCACCTGCAAATTATCCAAAAACTCGCTGATACAGCGTATCTGAACAGCGCGGCGGGAAAGAATTGCCGTTGTTGTGCCGTAAGGGTCACGCTTAAATCCCAGAACAAAAAAGCACACCTTTTTGTTTACCTTTGAGATAAGCGCAATATCACGAACGCTTCCGTCCTCAATGCCCACGGCTCCCTCTTCTCTGGGAATAATTCCGCGCATCGCTCCCAAATCAACATGGAGATTATGCTCCCTGTCGCACAGAAGCACTCTGCTTTCGATAATTTCATCGTTCATCATTGCGTTTTTCAGTTCCTGAGGCGTTTCAAACGTTCTGCAATACTCTTCGTTTTTCCCCTCCGGATAAAAAATCATAACATCACTCTTCTTTTTTACTTTTTCGGTAATTCATTTATATGATGATAAAGCCTCAGATATGTTGTAAACCTCATCAAATAATGCTATACTATATAATCGGTTAAGAAGAATTTTTGCGAAAACAGGGTGAAAACATGGAACTGCATTTACATGACATTGTTATAATGAAAAAGCCGCATCCCTGCGGATGCAGCGCTTTTGAGATAACCCGTCTCGGGGTAGACTACAAGCTAAAATGCACAAAATGCGGCAGAGAAGTTCTCATTCCCCGCACCAAGGCTGAAAAAAGCATTAAATCCGTAAAAGACGCGCTTTAGCGCACCGCCTTTTTATGACTTAAAAAAGGATTTACGGAAAGGATAATACCATGTTTGACAAATTGACAGAAGTTGAAAAAAGATATGACGAGGTAAACGAAATGCTTTGCAGAAGCGACGTTGCCTCAGACATTGAACAATACACAAAACTGATGAAGGAATTAAAACAGCTCACCCCGGTGACTGAAAAATTCCGCGAATACAAAGCCGCCGCTGCGGCCCACGAGGACGCCCAGTCGCTGCTGGAAGAAAGTTCCGGCGACAGCGAACTTGAAGAACTGGCCCAGGAACAGCTTAAGACAAGCAAAGAGGATATGGACAGAATTCAGGAAGAACTGAAGATACTGCTTCTGCCCAGAGACCCCAACGACGACAAAAACGTTATCATTGAAATAAGAGGCGGAGCCGGCGGCGAAGAATCGGCGCTTTTCGCAGGCGTTCTTTACAGAATGTACACGATGTACGCCGAGACAAAGGGCTTCAAAAGCGAAGTGCTGGGCGCCAACGAAACGGGGCTGGGCGGTTTCAAGGAAATCAGCTTTTCCATTGAAGGCGACGGCGCTTATTCAAGATTTAAATTTGAATCAGGAGTTCACCGCGTTCAGCGAGTGCCCGAAACGGAGAGCCAGGGAAGAATACACACCTCCACAGTTACCGTTGCAGTTTTGCCAGAAGCAGAGGAAGTTGACTTTGAACTGAACCCCAAGGATCTTCAAATAGACACTTTCCGCTCATCGGGAGCAGGCGGCCAGCATATCAATAAAACGTCCTCGGCGATACGCATAACCCATATTCCCACGGGAACGGTGGTTGAATGCCAGGACGAACGAAGCCAGCACAAAAACAAGGAAAAAGCGCTTAAAGTACTTCGCGCAAGGCTTTACGACGCGGAAAAAGCGAAGCACGACGCAAAAATAGCGGGCGAGCGCAAGAGTCAGGTCGGCACAGGCGACCGAAGCGAGAGAATAAGAACATACAACTATCCCCAGGGGCGTGTTTCCGACCACAGGATAAATCTTACTCTTTACAAGCTGGAACAAATATTAAACGGCGACCTTGACGAACTGATAGACGCGCTGATAACGGCGGACACCGCGGCCAAACTCAGCGCCCAGCACGACGGCGAATAAGCGGCGAAAACAATACGAAACAGAGATATAAAATGAAAACCGAAATACTTTCAACAAGTGAACAGGATATAATGCGGGCGGGAGAAATTCTCAGCCGCGGCGGACTTGTTGCGTTTCCCACCGAGACGGTATACGGTCTTGGGGCAAATGCGCTTAACGAAGAGGCGGTAAAAAATATTTACGCCGCAAAGGGCAGACCAAGCGACAATCCCCTTATTGTCCACGTTGCCCGCAAGGAAGACATTGCGCCCCTTGTTGCCGAAATTCCGAAAAAGGCGCAGGCGCTTATTGACGCGTTCTTCCCCGGTCCGCTTACAGTTATAATGAAAAAAAGCGACCGTATAGGCTCCGTTGTCAGCGGAGGACTTGACACCGTGGCGATAAGGATGCCGGTAAACCCCGTTGCAAACAAAGTAATTGCGGCTTCGGGCGTTCCCATTGCCGCGCCGAGCGCAAACACCAGCGGACTGCCAAGCCCTACAAGAGCAAAATACGTTATTGACGACATGATGGGCAAGATTGAAGCCATTGTTGACGGCGGCGACTGCGAATTCGGAGTTGAATCAACAGTTATTACCGTTGCCACGGAAAAGCCCACTCTTCTGCGCCCCGGCGCCGTTACAAAAGAGATGCTTGAAGAAGTTATCGGCCCGGTGGAACTTGCCAAGGCGGTGCTTGAGAAAATGGAAGACGGCGAAAAAGCGGCTTCCCCCGGAATGAAGTACAAGCACTACGCGCCGAAAGCGAGAGTTATTCTCGTTGACGCGGAAAAAGAAATTTACGAAAAATTCGTTAACAGCCGACCCGAAGCATTCGCTCTCTGCTTTGAGGGGGACTGCGTTAACGTGCCCAAAGTTACATACGGCAGTGAAAACGACGATCTTAGCCAGGCAAAGGAACTTTTTGACGCTTTGCGAAAACTGGACGAACTGGGAGCAAAAACGGTCTACGCCCGTATGCCGCATAAAGACGGCGTTGGAATGGCTGTTTACAACCGTCTTATTCGAGCCGCCGCATTTACCGTGCTTGATTTGCGAAAGCCGTTTCTTATCGGACTGACAGGTCAGACGGGAGCAGGCAAGGGCTACGTGGGAAAATATCTTGCGCAGTTGGGCTATAATATTATCAACTGCGATGAAAGCGCCCACAAACTTACTGAAAAAGGCTCGCCTCTTCTGGATGTTCTGTCAAAAGAATTCGGAAGCGACATAATCGAAAATGGCGAACTAAACAGGAAACTGCTTGCAAAGCGCGCCTTTGCCGACGAAGAAAAGAAAAAACGGCTCAACGAAATAATGCACCCGGCAATACTTCTTGAATGCAGTAAAAAGGCGGCGTTTCCCGCAGTGCTTGACGCTCCCCAGCTTTTTGAAAGCGGCGGCGACAAACTCTGCACAAAGATAATCGCCGTGACCGCTCCCGAAGAGATAAGGCAAAAGCGCATAACTCAGCGGGATAAAATCAGCGAAGATGCGGCAAAACTGCGTATGAACGCCCAGCTGGGGGAAGACTATTATATAGAACACAGCGATTTTACCGTCATTAACGACGGAAGAGATATAAAATCCCAAATAGACAGAATACTGGAGGCTATAATATGAGCGAAAAATCAAAAGGTCAACAGCTCAAAGACCTGCTGTTTGACGAAAAGAAAAACGGCGTTGATTTTATGACCGACGCCGAACTGGAAATCTGCGACGAGTTCTGCGAAGGATACAAGGACTTTTTGTACCGCTGTAAAACAGAGCGCGAAGTTGCGGCAGAGGCTCAGAAAGTTGCCGAAACAAACGGATTTGTACCCTTTGACGAATTCGGCGATGAACTGAAACCCGGCGACAAGGTCTACAAAATGAACAGAGGCAAGGCAATAATCCTCTGCGTAAAGGGCAAAAGAAGCATAAAAGACGGCGTAAGAATCAGCGCCGCCCATATTGACTCTCCGAGAATTGACCTTAAACAGCGCCCCGTTTACGAGGACAACGGTCTTGCTTTCTTTAAGACGCATTACTACGGCGGAATTAAGAAATACCAGTGGACGGCAATTCCGCTTTCCCTTCACGGCAGAATCTGCAAAAACGACAGCAGTTACGTTGACGTTCGTCTCGGCGAGGACGAGGGCGACCCGAAATTCTGCATCACGGACATTCTGCCCCACCTTGCCGAAGAGCAGTATCAGCGCAAGATAAACCAGCTTATCAAGGGCGAAGAGATGAACATCGTTATCGGCTCAAGACCCTTTAAAGACGACGAAGCAAGCGAAAAGATAAAGCTGAACATTCTCAATCTGCTTTATGAAAAATACGGAATTGTTGAGCGCGACTTCCTTTCAGCAGAACTGGAACTCGTGCCGGCGTTCACTGTTGACGACATCGGCTTTGACCGTTCGCTTATCGGCGGCTACGGCCACGACGACAGGGTTTGCGCTTACCCGGCTCTTCAGGCGATACTTGACATTGTTGAGCCGCCGGAATACACCTGCATCACCGTTTTGACCGATAAAGAAGAAACAGGCTCAGACGGCAACACAGGTCTTAACTCAAGTTATCTCAAATACTTTATTGAGGACCTGGCACGCATGGAAGGCTACGAGGGCAGAGACGTTCTTCGCAACTCTAAGTGCCTTTCCGCAGACGTTAACGCGGCGTTTGACCCCACCTGGTCTTCAGCCTTTGAGAAAAACAACGCTTCATTCATCAACGAAGGCGTTGTTGTTACAAAATTCACCGGCTCCCGCGGAAAGAGCGGCACGTCAGACGCCAGCGCCGAATATGTAAGTTTCGTAAAGGCTCTGCTTGAAAACAACGGCGTTCTCTGGCAAAGCGGCGAACTGGGCAAAGTTGACGGCGGAGGCGGCGGAACAGTCGCAATGTATATCGCAAATCTTGACGTTGACGTTATCGACGTGGGCGTTCCCGTTCTCTCAATGCACGCTCCGTATGAAATCGTAAGCAAGATTGACGTCTATATGGCGTACAAGGCATTCCTTACTTTCTATACCAAATAAATAAAATAAAAGCCGCGGGCAACTGCCCGCAGTGGAGAAGAATATGAGCGAATGGATATTTTTTGACATTGACGACACACTGCTTGACTTTCAGGCTGCCCAGAAAAAAGCCGTTAGGAAATTTTACGAATTTCACACAGAGGATTTTTCTCTTTCCTTTGACGAGCTGTACAAAAAGTGGTTTGATATTGAGCAGGCGTGTTTTGACGCTTACCTCGAGGGAAAATATGACTTTGACGGCCAGCGCCGCGCCAGATTCAAAAATGTTTACGCCCTGAGCGGCCACACGCTGACGGACGACGACGCCTGGAAATGCTTTCTCGAATACGAGGACTACTACCGCGAATGCTGGTGCCTTTTTGACGACGTTCTGCCCGCTTTGAAAAAACTTAAAGCGGCAGGTTACAAACTCGGCATCATTTCAAACGGAGTTCGCGCCCAGCAGGAACTGAAACTGAAGAAAACGGGAATTTTCTCCTACTTCAGCGTTATAGTTACTTCCTCTGACGGCCTTGCTAAACCGGGCAGAGCCATTTTCGAGCACGCCGCAGCTCTTGCGGACGCCGATATGGAAAGCTGCGTTTATGTGGGCGACAATTACGAAACAGACATTGTTGCCGCTGGTTTTGCCGGAATGCAGGCGTTTTACGTTCAGCGGCCCGAACACGGACTTTATGAATTTGCTGATAATATGGCGGCAATCAAGTAAAAGACAGTTTGTTCTGTTGAACGGTCTGCAAATCAATAACAAAAGGCTGAGGAAAAACCTCAGCCTTTTTTCTTTTCTTATTATTAACTGCAAAACGTGTGGTTGCCGATAACTTTTATAACGGGACGGGAATGCATAAACGCGTCGTTTGTTTTTTTCGGGTTGAAATAGTAGACTGCGCCGCCGGATGGGTCCCAGCCGTTCATTGCGTCAATGGCGGCTCTTTTTGCGCTGTCAGCCACGGGAGCATACCAGTTTGAATCGTTTACACAGCTGAATGCGCCTTTCTGGTAAATAACGCCGCTTAGAGTATTTGGGAAAGACGGATGGGCTACTCTGTTTAAAATAACGGCGCCCACAGCCACCTGACCCTCATAACTTTCGCCGCGTGCTTCCGCGCTGATAACCTTTGCTAGAAGTTCAATTTCGCTGTCTGAATAAACGTTGCTTCCGGATGAAGAAGATGAGCCCAGACCGAGATAAAGCAAAGTCTTAGGGCCTGCAACGCCGTCCGCCGTAATTCCGCAGTTGCGCTGAAACGCCTTGACCGCCGCCTGGGTATTACTGCCGTAAATGCCGTCTACAGAGCCTTTGTAATAGCCAAGTTCCTTAAGTTTGTTTTGAACCTTTTTTACCTCATCGCCTGTTGAGCCGAGTTTTGAGAGAGTGTAACTGCTCTCTTCTCGCTGATTAAAATACCAGACGCCTAAGCCGACGCCGCCGGCGCAAAGCGCAAGAGCCAGCACTACGACGCCGATTGTAAAATTACGAAATGCTTTATACACTGTCATTTTTAACACCTCAATTGCTTTATATCAGCATATTTATCAGAAAAGTCAGCGCCACCCCTGCGCACAAGCACATTCCGGCGCGCACAACCGCCCTCAGAATTTCTTTTTTTGTGTGCTTGACCTTGGGCGGCTTCTTCGCTTTCTCAGCCAGCTTTCTCGCCTCACGCTCAAGCTCGCCGGGATCCTTGTCGCCGTACTGGGGCTTTACGAAAAAAACAATCTTTTCAAAATAAGGATTTTCCGGATTTGTAACTTCCAGAACCTGCTTGCTTACGCCTTTAATCATGCTGCTGATTTTTCCTTTCCGTTTTATACTTTTAGTGTAGGATAAAGAAGGGAATATTATTCAAAATTGCCAAGGTCTTTTTTTGTTGAAAATGAGCAAAAAATTTTCCTTGACAAGGTTCTTATACTACCGAAAGTATATTGACCTTTAACGGTTTCAACTGTGGAAAACTCTGTGGAAAATGTTAAAAAATTCTGAAAATTTGGCATAAAACAAGCGTTTTCCACTGTTGAAAACTGATTTTACTAACAATTTTCATACCTTTACACATAGTTTTTAACATTTTTCAGAAATTACAAAAATGGCAAAAAATTTGTGAATTTTGCTATTTTTGACTTTAGTTATTGACAAAAGCGTGTTATAATCCTTTGTAATATCAAAGGAGAAAAAGTACACAAAAAATGAATGCAAAATTTGGTGAAAATAACATATTGCTCAGCGGCGTTCAGTGCCTTGACCTTGACCTGACCCTTGACTGCGGACAGGCTTTCTGCTGGGACAAGGAAGAGGACGGCTCCTGGAGCGGAATTGCCGGCGGAAAATATCTTAATATTAAAAACACACCTGAGGGATTTCTGCTTACCGGTGCAACAAAAGACGACTATGAAAATTTCTGGAAGCAATACTTTGACCTTGACAGGGACTACGTTTCAATCTGTGACAGGCTCAAAAGCGACAGTTTGCTTTCAAAGACGGTTGACGACTACTACGGAATAAGAATACTCCGCCAGGACAGCTGGGAGGCTCTTTGCACCTTCGTCATCAGCCAAAACAACAACATTAAGCGAATTAAAAAGATAACCCAAGCTCTCAGCAAAGAATACGGAGAAAAAATCGGCGACTACGGCTGGGCGTTTCCCAGCGCCGAAAAACTGGCAGAACTATCCGAAAGCGATTTTGCTTCTCTCGGGGCAGGCTACCGCGCCTCTTACCTTGAACAACTCTCAAAAGGCGTTGCCGAAGGTAGGATAGACCTTGAGGCTATAAAAGGAATGAGCCTTGAGGAAGCGAGAGAAGAACTGATGAAAATAAAAGGCGTTGGCAGAAAAGTTGCCGACTGCGCACTGCTTTTCGGCTTTGGTTTTCTTGAAGCGTTCCCCATTGACGTGTGGATGAAGCGGGTTATGGAATACTACCCCGACGGTCTGCCGGAATGTTTCAGCGGCTACCAGGGTATTGCCCAGCAGTATCTTTTCCACTGGGCCCGCCACAATCTTTAATAAAGCAGAAAAAACGGCTGAAGCGATTTGCTTCAGCCGTCTTATTTTTCATTATATTATTTTTTCTTTTTTTTGCTGATGTGCATAACTCTAAGGCTGTTTGCAACAGCGATAAGGCAGACACCCACGTCGCCGAACACCGCAAGCCACATTGCGTTTTCATCAAAAATACCAACGGCGCAGCCGATGATAATGAGAAGTTTTACCGCGATACTGAAAATAATATTTTCTCTGGCGATGCCAACCGTTTTTCTGGCGATACGAACTGCAAGAGGAATTTTTGACAGCGAGTCGCCCATAACAACCATATCGGAAGCCTCAATGGCAATATCCGAGCCCGCAGCGCCCATTGCAATTCCCACGTCTGCTTCAGCGAGAACGGGAGCGTCGTTTATTCCGTCGCCTGTATAAAGAACGGTGTCGCCGTTTTTGCGCAGTTCTCTCATTTTTTCAACCTTTTGCTCAGGCAGAAGTTTTGCAAAATAGCCGTCCATTCCAGCCTTAGCGGCAATGTCCTTTGCGATAGGCTCTTTGTCGCCTGTGAGCATAACGATTTTTTTCATGCCAAGTTTGTGGAGATCGGAAATCGCTTCACGGCTGTCATCCTTAATAATATCGGCAAAAACTATGTCGCCGAGAAATTCCTTTTCACTGCAGCAGTAAACGGCGGTGCCTATCTGCTTCGTTTCAGGAAATTCTATACCTGCGTGTGCCATCATCTTTTCATTTCCCACGTAATACTTTACGCCGTCAACAACGGCGGAAACGCCCATGCCCGCGTAATTTTTCGCGTCTGTTACATGGCACTCGTCGGCGTACTGGCCGAAAGCAAGGCAAATGGATTTTGCGATGGGGTGGTTTGAATAACGCTCGCAGGCGGCGATAATTTTAAGCAGTTCCCTGTGCTCCTTGTCGTGGCAGTGGCAATGATAACATTCACAACGAACAAACTCAAACTTTCCGCTGGTAACGGTGCCGGTTTTGTCAAAAACGCCGACAGAGCACTTAGCAAGCACTTCAAGATGGTTGCCGCCCTTTACAAGAACGCCCTCACGAGAGCAGGTTCCCAGACCGCCGAAGAAACTGAGGGGAACGGAAATAACAATTGCGCAGGGGCAGGAAACAACAAGAGCGGAAAGTCCTCTGTATATCCATTCGCTCCAGGAGCCGTGCATAAACAGCGGAGGGATAAGCATAATTCCCAAAGCGATAACGCAGACAACGGGGGTATATATTTTTGCGAAGCGGGTAATGAATTTTTCCGCATGGCTCTTTTTATCCTGGGCGCTTTCCAGCATTGACATAATTTTTGACACGGTTGATTCGGAATAGGGCTTTTCAACCCGAACTGTCAGCGCGCCGTCAATATTTACACTGCCTGAAAGCACCTGTTCGCCGGGAGACATTGAGACGGGGATGCTTTCACCTGTAAGTTCCGCCATGTCCACCTCGGCGGTACCCTCGGTAATAACGCCGTCAAGATATATCTTTTCACCGGGTTTAACGATAATGAGTTCACCCACTTCAACTTCTTCGGGGCTTACCTCAACTGTCTCGCCGTTTCTCAGTACGTTTACTGCCTCCGGCTTCTGCTCAAGCATATTGCGGATTGAGCCTCTGCTCTTGGCAACAGCCATACCCTGGAGAAATTCGCCGATGGTATAAAGCAGTACAACGGCGCAGCCCTCTGAATACTCCTTGATTGCGAAAGCGCCGATGGAAGCAATAGCCATAAGGAAATTTTCGTTGAAAATATTTCCTTTGATTATTCCCTCTACCGCTTCCCTTATAATTGAAAAGCCTACAATTATGTAGGAAAGACCGAAGGAGAGAAGGCTTATATACTCAGGTATCTGGGGATACTGGGCGAAAAAGCCGTTTGCCGTAATCTGGGGCATCAGTTTTTCAAAAAGAATACCGACAACGAAAAAGAAAATGCCGAAGCCTATTTTCTTATAAAACGCCGCTTTGTCGATATTTTCATGGTCGTGGTCATGGCCGCAGCCGCATCCGTCAGAATGAACGTGACCCTCAGCGCAGCAGCTGCATGACTGGTTTTCATTGTGTTTTTCTTCCATATTTATTCTCCTATTCCTCTATGTGCTCTATTGCGCAGTTTATAATCATATTAACATGGTCGTCGGCTAGGGAGTAAATCATATTTTTGCCGTCGCGCCGATATTTAATAAGATGATTTTGTTTAAGTATTCTGAGCTGGTGCGATATAGCCGTCTGATTCATTCCCAGCAGGGCGGCAATATCGCTGACGCACAGCTCCTTTTCGGAAAGAGCTACGAGTATTCTTACTCGGGTAGAATCCGAAAAAAGCTTGAACAGATCTGCCACGTCGTACAGCAGTTCTTCCTCCTGCATAAATGCACATCCTTTCATATGAATATTCATTCATATGACGATTATATGCTATTTTTTATAGATTGTCAACTGTTTATTCAAATCAATGGTGGCAAGAATAATATTTTTTGTTTCAACTTCTCTGTCCTTAAGCATTTTCAGCAGTTCTTTTTCACTGACATGGGCGTATTTTAAATCTTCTTTCATTATTACTCCGTCAATAATAACATTTATATAGAGCCCTTCGCGCATCGGCGAAAAGTTAAAATCCTTAGGATTAAGGGGACGTTTGCCGGGAACTGGCTGAAAACTTATATTTCCCGTGGTTTCAAGAATAGCATAATCAATATCTGCAAGATTGAAATAACCGGCTATTCTTGCCTGGGCAAGCAGGTCGTTGACATCCATTCTTGCTTTTGTAAGACTTTTTCTGTCAATCTCGCCCCTATTTATCAAAACCGTAGGAGTACCGCTCAAAATACGCCTTGCCTTAATGCTTTTTCTGGATATTACGGAAATCAGAAACGCCGTAACGCCGTAAACGACCATTGCGGTTATGGGCTTCACCCAGCCGTTTTCAAGATTTGTTGACATTTCGGCGGCTATTGAACCGATAGTTATTCCCACAACGTAATCAAAAAAGCTCATTTCGCTTATCTGGCGCACGCCCACGAGTTTTGCCAAAAGGAAAAGCACTGCCAAAGAGCAGACGGACGACGCCAAAACGCTAAGAATTTCCATAATATATACCTCCGGTTGTTTATTTTTTTACAGAATTAGTATTTGTGTTGACAAAATGAGATATTCGCTTATAATGGAATAGACAAAAAAATAAATTTTCGGGGCAGGGTGAAATTCCCTACCGGCAGTTAAAGTCTGCGAGCCTTATTGGTTGAGCCTGTGAAACTCAGGCACCGACGGTTAAAGTCCGGATGAGAGAAAATGTTATTGTCAGGCATTTTATGCCCCGGACTATCTATGTCCGGGGCTTCTCTTTTGCCCAAAAAGGAGAAAAAACCATGAAAAAAATCAACGTAAGAAAACTCACAGGCATTGCAATGCTCAGCGCGGTGGCGTTTGCGCTCCAGTTTTTGGAATTTCCGATTCCGATAATTCCGTCTTTCATCAAACTGGACTTTTCCGATCTTCCCGAACTTATCGGCGCTTTCGCCTACGGTCCTGCGGCGGGCGTGATAATCGCTCTTATTAAAAATCTGCTGCATATGACACAGTCGTCCAGTATGTATATCGGCGAACTTTCAAACTTTCTTATGGGCGCCGTTCTTTCACTGACGGCAGGTCTTATCTACAAGCACAAAAAGACGAAAAAAGGCGCGCTCATTGCTTCTCTTGCGGCTTCGCTTCTTATGGGCATTGCCAGCGTTCCCATTAACTACTTTATCGTTTATCCGCTTTATTACAACGTTCTGGGACTGCCGGAACAGGCGGTGCTGGATATGTACAAAGCGCTTCTGCCCTCAACAAAATCCATCTTCCAGGCGCTGCTTATCTTCAACCTTCCGTTTACCGTGTGCAAAGGACTTATCTGCTCCGTTTTCAGCGGAATAATCTACAAACCGCTGTCTCCGCTGCTCCACGGAAAAAACAACTGACGGCCAAAGGCGAATTTATTTGACATCCGGTATTAACCTATATATAATAGGTTAAATGAAAAGGATGTGAAAATATGAAACTTTCTTTAATCGTGCCCTGCTTTAACGAAGAGGATAATATTTTTCCCTTCGCAAAAGCTGTTGAAGACGTTTTCAGCGGCGCGGAAATGCACGACTACGAAATCGTTTTCGTAAACGACGGAAGCAAGGACAAAACGCTCAAAAACCTTAAAGAGCTACACGACAGAAGAGAACAGAACATTAAAATTGTAAGTTTTTCCCGCAATTTCGGCAAGGAATCGGCTATTTATGCCGGTCTCCAGAACTGCAGAGGCGAATATATAAGCATCATTGACGCTGACCTACAGCAGGACCCCACAATTGTTTTGCAGATGACTAAGATACTTGATGAGGAAACGGACGTTGACTGTGTTTGCGCTTACCAGGAAAAGCGACACGAAAGCAAATTGATGTCCTCTGTAAAATCAGCATTTTACAAGCTGGCAACAAATATGTCTGAAGTTGATTTTGTTGACGGCGCGTCTGATTTCAGAACTTTCAGAAACACCGTAAAAGACGCTCTGCTCAATATGCCTGAATACTTCAGATTTAGCAAAGGTCTTTTCAGCTGGGTAGGATTTAACACAAAATACATTCCCTACGAAGCGAAAGAGCGAGCCAACGGCACAACAAAATGGGGCTTTAAAAAACTGCTCAGTTACGGCTGGAACGGCATTATCGCTTTTTCCACAGCTCCCCTTAAATTCGCAACAATTCTCGGCCTTCTTTCAACTGCGTTTTCAGTTGTTTACTTCATCGTTACGCTTATCCGCAAACTGGTAAGCGATATCGGTTTTGACGGCTTTACCCAGATAGTTATACTTATTGCGTTTTTCGGAGGCGTTCAGCTGTTTACCCTGGGAATTATCGGCGAATATCTTGCCAAGAATTATATTGAAACAAAGCGCAGACCGATATATATCGCCAAGGAAATCATAGATTATACCGGCGTTCCGGACGATCTGCTTAAATAATTTTTGTTTTACGCTTATATTTTTTGCATTACAGCGCAATTTATAAATGGTTTGACTTGATATTTAAGCCGCTTTGTAGTATACTGTTTGTCGGGTAATCGGCAAACGATTACAAAAATCTTAGAAATAGGAGATATAAAATTATGCCACTTGTTACAACAACCGAAATGTTCAAAAAGGCATACGAAGGCGGTTACGCCATCGGCGCTTTCAACGTAAACAATATGGAGATTGTACAGGGTATCACCCGCGCTGCCAAGAAGCTCAACGCACCTGTTATCCTTCAGTGCTCAGCCGGCGCGCGCAAATATGCCTCTCACGATTATCTCGTTGCTATGGTTAAGGCCGCTGCTGAAGAAACAGGTCTTCCCATCGCTCTTCACCTGGACCACGGCCCTGATTTTGAGACCTGCAAGAGCTGCATCGACGGCGGTTTCACATCAGTTATGATCGACGGCTCAAGCAAGCCTTACGAAGAAAACATCAAACTTACAAAGGAAGTTGTTGACTACGCTCACGCTCACGGCGTTGTAGTAGAAGGCGAACTCGGCACTCTCGCCGGCGTTGAAGACGACGTTCAGGTTGATGCTGAAAACGCTTCTTACACAAGACCTGAAGAAGTTGTTGACTTCGTTACACGCACAGGCGTTGACTCTCTTGCAATCGCTATCGGAACAAGCCACGGCGCTTACAAGTTTAAGCCCGGTCAGAAGCCCCAGCTTCGCTTTGACATTCTTGAAGAAGTCGGCAAGCAGCTTCCCGGTTTCCCCATCGTTCTTCACGGTGCTTCTTCCGTTAACCAGGAGCACATCAAGATGATCAACCAGTACGGCGGCCAGATGCCCGACGCTATCGGTATCCCCGAGGATATGCTCCGCAAGGCTGCTTCTATGGCTGTCTGCAAGATCAACGTTGACTCCGATATCCGTATCGCAATGACTGCTGCTATCCGCAAGCACTTTGCTGAGGAGCCCACTCACTTTGATCCCCGTCAGTATCTGACACCTGCCCGCGACCTTATCGAAGAGGTTGTAGCTCACAAGATCGAAGTTGTTTTCGGTTCAAACGGAAAAGCGTAAGATTAAATAAAAAAACAAACCTGACCTGTTTTTTCGGGTCAGGTTATTTTTTTTTGAAAAAATTTTTTAAAATGGAAAAAGCATTTCTGATTAGCAAAAATTCATCATTTTAATCGCGGCTGAAAATCACAAAATAATATTGCAAAGAAATTTGCAAATTTTTTTACGGAGGAAAAATGTGATGAAAAGAAAAACGGTTAATATGATGAAAGGTCTCGGCGTTGCCATGGCTGTGGGCAGCATGGTTGCCGGAACGGTTGCCACGATGAACTCAACCAGCACCCAGACCAAAAAAACAATCAAAAAAGCCGCAAACACCATTGCAAACGTTGTAGACAACGTATCTTCAATGATGTAACGGCAAAATCTGCAAAAAAGCAGAAAAAAAGCAGAGCGTATAAAAGCGCTCTGCTCTTTACTTATTCGTCTATTTTTTTGACTTCCTGCCCCTGAATTGCTTCCAGATATTTCTTAAAATCAATTCCGAAAGCAACGCCGTCAACAAAAATATCCATCAGCGGCCGCAGGACAAAGCGCCTTTCGCTGTATCTCGGGTGAGGAACGGTGAGATTTTTTGTGTTTATCTCCAAATCCTGGGCAAAAATTATGTCTATATCAATAATTCTCGGTCCATCCTTGAATTTGCGCACTCTGCCGAAGCCTGCTTCAATGCCCATGCAGACCCCCAGCATTTCCGACGGGGAAAACTTTGAGGACACAAGCAGACAGCAGTTATAAAAATTATCCTGCTCATCGTAGCCTATGGGCTGAGTTTCGTAAATCGGAGAAGCGGAGACTACCTGAGTTTCAGGAACGAGAGCCAGCGCTTTTTTGCAGTTCTCGATATTTTCCTTTCGGTCTCCGATATTCGTTCCCACGCTTAAAACATAATACATAACGCTTATTTCCTGTCAACTGTGAGTTTGACGCCTACCCAGCCAAAATCGGCTTTTATCGGCGCCTGGGGCTTTTTAAGAATAATTTTTACCTTTTTTACCGCTTCGTATTCCTGAAGTATCGCGTCTGCCGTAACACGGGCGGCTTTTTCGATAAGGTCGTATTTTTCTTCAGTAAATACGCGGCGTACCGTTTTTACGACTTTAGCATAGCTCACCGTGTCGTCAACGCAGTCGGTAACGCAGGGCTTGCTGAGGTCAAGATAAAGGTCAATATCAAAAACGAAATGCTGACCGTCACGCTTTTCCTCAGGGTTTACGCCGTGGTAAGCAAAGATATCCAGATCTCTTATAAGTATCTTATCCATTATTTATTCTCTATTACAACCGCTGTGCCTGTTGCAGAAACCATAATCATATTTCCCTGACCGAGAACTTCGTAGTCGATATCAACGCCTACTACTGCGTTTGCTCCCATCTGGGCGGCTCTGTTTTCCATTTCGGCAATAGCGCTATTGCGTGCCTTAATAAGTTCTTCCTCGTAGCCTTCGCTTCTGCCGCCTACGATATTGCGGATTGAAGCGCCGAAATCTTTAATAAAGTTAATACCTGTAACTATCTCGCCTGTTACAATACCTTTGTAAGAAGTGATTACGCCGTTTTGAACTGTTGGTGTTGTTACACTGATCATAATTTAAATCCTTTCATTGCCAGGGCCATTGAAACACCCTGTTTTTCATTTTTTATATCATGGGCTCGGATAATATCCGCACCTCCCAAGACCGCCGCAGTGTCCGCCGCTATATTTCCGTAAATTCTCTCGGCGGGTATTTCCTGACCGCTGCCCGCTCCGATAACTCTCTTTCTGGAACAGCCCAGTAAAAGCGGATAGCCGTCTTTCTTATATAATTTTACGTTTGCCAGAAGTTGCATATCCTGACTGTAATTTTTGCCGAAGCCTATCCCCATATCAAGGCAAACGGAATTTTCATCTACGCCGAGTTTGGCGCATTCCTCAACTGATTTTTCAAAAAATTCCTTAACTTCAGCCACTGAGCCGCTGCCTGAATGCATAATAATCCAGCCTGCACCCCATTTTTTGACTGTTTTCGCCATTTCGGGTGTTACGACGCCAGAAACGTCGTTTATTATGCTCGCGCCCGCCTCAAGGGCTTTTTCGGCAACAGCAGGGTAATAAGTATCCACCGAAACGGGAATAGATGATTTTTCGCAGATAAGGGGCAAAACGTCTTCCAGTCTTTCCCACTCCCTCTCAGCGGAAACGGGAACGTGGCCCGGACGGGTAGACTGGGCGCCGATATCAAGAATATCCGCTCCGTCCCTTTCAAGTTCAAGGGCGTGTTCAACGGCTTTTTCACTGCTGAACCATTTTCCGCCGTCTGAAAAAGAATCCGGAGTAACGTTTACTATACCCATCATCAATACTTTTTCGCCGTATTCGATATTATAATTTCTGCATTTCCAAACTGCCATATTATTATTTATCCAGCAGAGCCAGTACCTCGGCTCTGGAACGGGCGTCGGTTTTCATACAGCCTCTGAGAGCCGATGTCTGGGTAACCGAACCTGCCGCTTTTGCTCCTCTCATTGTCATGCACATATGCTCAGCTTCAATAATAACCGCAACGCCCTGGGGTTCAAGATTTTCATTGAGAAAATCTGCAATATCATGGGTCAGGCGTTCCTGAACCTGAGGTCTCTTTGCAAAATTGTCAACAATTCTCGCCAGTTTTGAAAGACCGATGATTTTATTGTCGTTAGGAATATAGGCTATGTGAGCCTTGCCCACAAAGGGCAGAAGATGGTGCTCGCAGACGGAAGAAAAAGGAATATCCCTTACGATTACCATTTCGTCGTTGCTTTTTTCGTCAAAAAACTTTAAATGCTGTTTCGGGTCTGCCGTAAGACCTGCGAAAATTTCCTCATACATATTTGCAACGCGTCTGGGAGTTTCAACAAGACCGCTTCTGTCAGGGTCTTCGCCCACCGCGATAAGAATTTCACGCACGGCTTTTTCTATCCGCTCTTTATCCATTTGTATCTCCTCTTTTGCTGTCCTGAATTTATTTTGCGTAATAGCTCTTTATGCTTGATCTCGACTGGGGGTCAAGCTCGCCGCCGTCAGACAGTGTTTCAACGTTATATGTGTTTACACCCGTTCTGCTGTCGGTAAGAACTGTAATATCGTCGTTTCTCTCTGAAAAATCCTTAACCGTCATATTTGATTTGGACAAAACAACAAATTCTTTAAAAAGTTCGTCCTTCTTTGCGGCGTTGTCTGAATTTATAAGCTGGGTAAGACCGTTGAGCACAAGGTCGTTAGCCGTCTTACAGTCGTTTTTAACATTGACGTAATAGCGCAGAAGCGAAATAAACTTTTTGCCGTCAAGCGTCTGTTCGCCTGCGGAAAGTTTTACCGAATACGTATCCGCCGATTCGCTGTCCTTATATTTTATATCTTCGGCGAGAGGATAGTGGACAGTTCCCATTGCGTCATAAAAACTGATAAAATCTTTGACTTTCGTTATCATATAAAAATCAATATCCACCGACAAATCGCTTTCCAGCGCCTGAACAAGATTGTTTACGCCGCCGCCTTTATAAATTGAAGCAACGGTATTGCCGTCCAGCAGAGTTGAGGGCTGAAGGTTACATATTTTATATGAAATGCTGTCCATATCTGCCTGGAAAAGAGTAACTGTATAGACAGTCTCTTCATCCTCGCCGGTGGTCAGCAAAAGATAATTTGTTTTGCCGCCCACATCCGGCAGTTCAGCCTGACTGGAATCGGAAGAAACCAAAACGGTCTGGTCAGGGGCAAAGAACTTTTTTGCGCTGAAATCGCTTTTTGCGCCCGTAAAGATAACTACGATAACGGAGAGCAGAATTACACAGACAAGGGCAATAATCAATATGGTCTGCTCTTTGTCCGCTTTTGTGCCTGATTTTGAAAAATAAATGTCGCCGCGGTTCTTGAAAATCTTCATTTTGCTCTCCTTTCCGATATTCAAACTCATTATACATAATAATCGCGGCGTTTACAAGGGTATATTATGTAAATCATTATTTACTTATATATCTATATTTATATATAATTATAGATAATATATTTATATTTTTATAATAACTATTGATTATAATTAAAAAAACTGATATAATATATCCAAATTGTATTTCTGAAATTTTGCACATTTTTTCTATTCATTGTGCAACGTGTACCAAGGAGATAATATGGATTCATTTAACGATATATGGAACGCTGTTCTCAACTATTTCAGGGAGCGTATTTCTGTTCAGGCTTACCAGGTCTGGATTGATACTATCCGCTTCGACGGAATTGAGGGAACAAAAGTAAAACTTCATTTTGCCAACGCAATGAAGAAGAGCATCGTTGTTGCTCAGTACGACGAAATGTTTAAAGAAGCGTTTGAAGCAGTAATGGGCTTTAAACTTGATATTGAATATACCTGCGACGAAGAAAAGAAAGAGGAGCAGGAAGATAAAGAAGATAAAATTGCCGAGTTTTACAAAAGCGACGAACACACATTTGACAACTTTATCGTAGGTCCGTCAAACCGTTTCGTGTACGCCGCGGCAAAGGCTGTTGCGGCAGATCCGGGCGGACTTAACAACAAAACCAACTACAACCCGCTTTTCATTTACGGTAATTCAGGACTTGGAAAGACCCATATCCTAAACGCTATTTGCCACGAAGTTAACCGTAATTTTCCCGAAATGAAAATTACATACGTCAAGGCGGAAGAATTTACAAACGAATTTCTCGTTGCTCTTCAGCGCAAGAGCATAGACGAATTTCACAATAAATACCGCAACAACATCGACCTGTTTCTTGTGGACGATATTCAGTTTATCGGTAACAAGGAACAGACGATTGAGGAATTTTTCCATACATTTTCCGCCCTCAGGGACAACGGAAAACAGATTGTTCTGACGTCAGACCGTCTGCCGAAAGAAATTCCTTCTATTACAGACAGACTTAAAACAAGATTTGAGGACGGTCTTTTGGCGGACATTCAGCCTCCGGAATTTGAGACCCGCTGCGCTATCATCAAGCGTAAGGCACAGATACTCAACTTTGATATTCCGGAACCTGTTGTTGAATACATTGCAGAGAGAGTTAAGACAAACATACGCCACCTTGAAAGCGTAACAAAGAAACTCCAGGCGATGCAGAGCCTCAACAACCAGCCCCCCACCATTGCTTTTGCTCAGTGCGTGATTAAAGATATTCTTGTTGACTCTCAGCCCCTGCCGATTACAATTCAGCGCATTGTTGAAGAAGTCAGCAGAACAACTGGTATCGCCGTTGAAGACATTTACGGCAAACTCCAGAAGGCAAATATCAGCCACGCCCGCAAAATGACGTTTTACGTAATAAGAAAAGTTACAAATATGAGTTACGAAGCCATCGGCGAGGAATTCAAAAAGCACCACTCAACCGTTATGTACAACATCAACGAGATTGAAAAAGAGATGGAGCGGGACTCAAAACTTGAAAGACAGATAAACAACATTATCAGCAATGTTAAAAGTTACCAATAAAACCACTTTTCAACAGAGTTTTTCTTTTTCCACAGAAAGTTTTTAACATACGCTGCGGAAATCAAAAATTTTGCACAATGTAAACATTTCTTCAACACGGCGGTTTAGGAAAAATTAACGGCTGTTTTTCCCAGCATAAAAACAAAAAATTAAGTTTTCCTAAATTTCCACACCCTATAAGAATACTAATAAAACAATATTTGTATGATGAAGAGAAAAAACGGAGGTAATTGTTCTTATGAAATTCACCTGCAGCACAAAAGAGTTAAACAATGCTTGCAACAACGTTATGAGAGCTGTAAGCACAAAGGTAACTATTCCTACTATTGAAGGTATACTTATTGAATGCGGCAGCGATACTCTGAGCCTTACAGGTTATGACTTTGAGTTCGGCATCAACACCACACTGCAGGCAAACGTTACCGACCCCGGCGCAATCGTTATCAATGCAAAGGTGCTCTGCTCAATTATTAAAGAGCTTGTTGCCGATACGGTAACTTTTGACATCAGCGGAGTTTCCGTTTCTATCATCAGCGGAGCGGCTCAGTATAATATTACAGGTATTGACGCGGAGGATTATCCCGAACTGCCCAGCGTAAGCGGCGGCTATCCTCTTTTCCTTAACCAGAACGTACTTCAGAAAATGGTTATGCAGACGCTTTTTGCAGTTGCAGACAGCGAGGCGTCAAAGCCTGTTCATACAGGTCTTAAATTTGAAATGAGCATGAACCAGCTTCGTCTTGTAGGCGTTGACGGATACAGACTTGCTATCCGCACAGAAACAGTTAAATACGACGGAGAAGATATAAGCTTTATCGTTCCCAAAAAGACTATACGCGAACTTATTAAACTTATGTCTCCCGAAGATGATAAAAATATTTCAATCAGCGTCGGCAAGCGCCACATTGTTTTTGAAGTAGGCGATTACAGCATTATCAGCCGACTGCTTGAAGGCGATTTTCTTGATTACAACGCGGCTGTTCCAAAAACTGCGGCTACTACCGTTCTTATCAATACAGAAGACGCAATCAAATGTATAACAAGCACACTGCCTGTTATTGAAAATAACCAAAAAAACCCAATTCGCTGTCTTTTTGAAGGCGACGAAATGAGAGTTTCTACCGTTTCAAGTCTCGGTCGAGTTGTTGACTACACCCACGCAAACTGCAGCGGCGACAGAGTTGAGATTGGTTTTAACTCAAAATATGTGCTTGACGCACTTAACGCCGCTGACACAGACCAGGTTCGCATTGAACTCAACGGTCCTGTCAGCCCCACAAAGATTTTACCGCTGAACGACGACAGTTTCCTGTTCCTCGTTCTTCCAATGAGGCTTAAAAATGAAGGTTAACGTTTCCGTAAAAAAACATGAGTGTGAAGAAGTAACGATACACACCGATTTTATAAGGCTTGACGCTTTTCTTAAATTTAAAGGACTTGCAGAGACAGGCGGCCACGCAAAAATGCTTATCCAGGACGGAATGGTGAAGGTAAACGGCGAAGTCTGCACCGCAAGAGGAAAAAAAATTAAGAATAACGACGTTATTTCTTTTTACGGCACAGATTACAAAATAAAACATGAAGATTAACTCAATAGAGATAGAAAATTACCGCAATATTGAAAAGGCTCAGATGAGTTTTGACGACGTAAACATTATTTACGGCGAAAACGCTCAGGGCAAAACAAATCTTATTGAAGCAATCTATCTTTTTACCGGAGCAAAAAGTTTTCGCGGAGCAAAAGACGCGGAAACAGTCCGTTTCGGCTGTGACTTTGCCCGCCTTAAAATAAATTTTGAGGGGAAAGACCGTTTGCAGGAAGCCACGCTGGTTATAAAAAACAGACGTCAGGCGACACTCAACGGCATAAAAAAGACCAGCCCCTCTGCCCTCGGCGACGAGGTAAAGGCGGTGGTTTTCAGCCCCGCTCATCTTTCAATGATAAAAAGCGGTCCTGCTGAAAGAAGAAAATTTATAGACACGGCGCTTTGCCAGATAAAATCAGGCTACAAGAAACTGCTTTCTGATTACAACCGCTGTCTTGTTCAGCGCAATATTCTGCTTAAAGATATAGGCGAGGGAAAGATTGACCCGGATATGCTCTGTATCTGGAACAGAAACATTGTAAAAACAGGGGCGAAGATAATTTATCAGAGAGCAAAATATATTGAAGCGCTCCAAAAACCCGCCGAGGAGATACATTTCGGTCTTTCCGGCGACAGGGAAAAAATAGGTCTTTCCGTTACCGGCAGTTTTGAGCCGGCGGGAATGAGCCTTGAAGAGATAGAGAGCGCCCTTTCCGAAAAAATGCAGGAAGCCCAGAAAGAAGATATGTATTTAAGGGCGACAACAGTGGGCCCCCACAGGGACGACCTTGAAATTACAATAAACGGCTTTTCCGCAAGAAAATACGGCAGTCAGGGCCAGCAGAGAAGCTGTGTGCTTTCCCTTAAACTGGCGGAGGCGGAAATTCTCAGCCGAATGACCGGGGACGAACCAATCGCACTGCTGGACGACGTTATGAGCGAACTTGACGAAACACGCCAGGACTATATCTTAAACCACATGAAGAACAGGCAGATATTTATTACCTGCTGTGACGCAAATACAGTGCTTCGCCTTAAAGAGGGCAAAACTTTTCATATTGAAAACGGAGGAATAGCCTAATGTTTCTTCATCTCGGCGAAGACACCGTAGTAAACTCAAAAGAGATTATCGGAATTTTTGATATGGATACCTCCACCGTCAGCAAAGTTACCCGTGACTTTCTGAACAAGGCGGAGAAAAACAAAAAAATCGTTTACGTCAACTACGAACTGCCAAAAAGTTTCGTAGTGACCGGGAATAAAATTTATGTCAGCCCGCTTAACGCAACAACACTGCTTAAGCGAAGCAGATAGGAGATTATAAAATGAGCGAAGAAATCAAAACAAACCTGGAAGAGGAAGATATGGACACCGTTGTTACGGAAGAATATTCCGCAAAAGATATTCAGGTTCTTGAAGGACTTGAGGCGGTGCGCAAAAGACCGGGTATGTATATCGGTTCAACAGGCCCCAGAGGTCTGCACCACCTGGTTTACGAGATTGTGGACAACTCCATCGACGAAGCGCTGGCAGGAGTCTGCACTCATATTGAAACAGAGATACTTCCCGGAAACGTTATTTCGGTAAGAGATAACGGACGAGGAATTCCAACAGGTATCAACGAAAAAACGGGACTGCCCGCAGTCACTGTCGTTCTTACCGTGCTCCACGCCGGAGGTAAATTCGGCGGTTCGGGCTACAAGGTTTCCGGCGGTCTTCACGGCGTTGGTTCCTCTGTTGTAAACGCGCTGTCTGAATGGCTTGAGGTTGAAGTAACCCAAAACGGCCATATCTATGCTCAGCGATTTGAAAGAGGTATTCCCGTTGACGATCTCCACATTATCGGCGACGCGGAAGGTCACGGAACTCTTATCCGCTTTAAGGCTGACGCAGAAATATTCTCTGAAACTACCGAATATGAATTTGACGTTCTTTCCCGCAGACTGAGAGAGCAGGCTTTTCTCAACGCCGGTCTTTCAATAACTCTTACCGACAAGAGAGGGGAAGAAGAGATAAGCGAAGAATACTGCTATGAAGGCGGTATCCGCGAATTTGTAAAATATATCAATACCACAAGAGGACTTAATCCTATTCAGGACGAAGTTATCCATATTTCCACAACGAAAGGCGACCGCAGTGCGGAAGTAGCTCTCTGCTACACCGACAGCTACAATGAAACGATGCTTTCATTCGCCAACAATATTAACACCATTGACGGCGGTACCCACGAAACAGGATTTAAAACAGCGCTGACCAGAGTGTTCAACGACTACGGCAAGAAGTTCAATATCCTCAAGGATAACGACAAAAAACTTACCGGCGACGACGTTCGCGAAGGTCTTACCGCGGTAATCAGCGTTAAACTTACAGAAGCCCAGTTTGAAGGCCAGACAAAGGGCAAACTCGGCAACACGGATATTACCGGCCTTGTTTCTTCCCTTGTTTACGACAAGCTGATGACTTATTTTGAGGAAAATCCCGCTGTTGCAAAAGCACTGCTTTCTAAATCTCTTGACGCTTCAAGAGCCAGAGAAGCGGCGCGAAAAGCGAGAGACAACGCCAGAAACAAGAGCGGACTTGAAAACACGAAGCTGCCGGGCAAACTTGCCGACTGCACATCAAACGACCCTGAACTCTGCGAAATATATATCGTCGAGGGTGACTCCGCCGGCGGTTCCGCAAAGGAAGGAAGAGACCGTGCCCACCAGGCAATTCTTCCTCTTTGGGGTAAAATGCTCAACGTTGAAAAGGCTCGTCTTGACAAGGTTTACGGCAACGAAAAACTGATGCCCGTTGTAACCGCTTTGGGAACAAGCATCGGCGACGATTTTGACATTGAAAAACTGCGTTACCATAAAATAGTAATCATGGCGGATGCCGATGTTGACGGCGCCCATATCCGCACGCTTCTTTTGACATTTTTCTTCCGCTATATGAAGCCGCTGGTTGAGGGAGGCTATATTTACCTTGCCCAGCCGCCGCTTTTCAAAATTTCAAAAGGCAAAAAGTTCCAATACGCATTCAGCGACGAAGAGCGCGACCGCATGATAGCCGAAATGGGCGGTCAGTGCGATATTCAGCGTTACAAAGGTCTTGGTGAGATGGACCCAGAACAGCTTTGGGAAACAACAATGGACCCCGAGTTCAGAACGATGCTCAGAGTTACGGTTGAGGACGCTCAGCAGGCTGATGAAACATTTTCAATCTTAATGGGAGACAACGTAGAGCCCAGGCGTGAATTTATTGAAAAGAACGCCAAATACGTTGAAAATCTGGATATATGACAAGTTTATCTTTTACAATGACGCCTGAGGAATACTACCGCGGCTTTAAATTCAAAAGCAGACAAAACAGGAGCGCAATGGTGCTTATGCCGATTGTTTCTGTGCTTATTTCGGTTGTTTTGATAGTTCTTTATTTCTTTTTATGGAAAGAACAGATAATGCCGTTTTTTGCCGCAGTGCTTATCATTTTTCCTTCCTCATCTTTATGGATAGAGAAAAAGACGATAAAGGCGGAATATATGTCATCCCCCGTTATGAGCGGCGAGCACACCGTTCGGCTCCACGAAGACGGAATTGAATTTTTCGGGGGATTTGAAAAAATATTTGTTAAGTGGGACAGGCTCACCGGCGTTAAGGACACGGGAAAAGAACTTATCCTTATCCCCTGCCGCAGAACGGGCGCGTTCGTTATAAGCAAATCGCGCTATGCCGGGGAAGAATTAAACGCTGTTTTAAGCGATGTCCATGAGAAAGCGGCGGCTTTCCGAGGTGAAAAATGATTATATTTACATTTACACCCCGCCGCGACGACTTTTTAAAATATCAGAAATTCCGCACGAAAATGACGCGCTCCTCAGCAATCTTTTACGTTTTGTGCATGATTGCGCTGGCTTTCAGCCTGTATAACGCAATAACAACAAAAGATTATTACTTTCTTATTGCGATGGTTGTGCTTTGCGCCGTTTGCGGCGGGCTTCTGCTCTACTCACGAACGGTAAGCGTAAAAAAGCAGCTGAACGCCGCGGCAAAAGCGGACCCGTCGCTTTTTGCTCCGCAGACAGTAAAAGTTACCGATTCCACGCTGGAGATAAGCGTTGACCACGAAGAGGGCGGGCTTAAATTCAGCTCGGTTTATCCGTTTTCGATTTTTTCCGCCGTATTTGATACGGAAGAGGGATTTTATATATTTGTGCCGGGTATCAATACGATCATTCTGCCTAAGCACGCGTTTCCCGAAGAATTCGCGCGCCAGATGAAAGACCGCTTTATGAAACTGCCGGTATACCGCAATGTAAAATAGACAAAGCAGCGGGTTTTCCCGTTATAGGAGATGCAACCGATGGATAATAATGAAATCCGTTATGACAACCAAAAAATTGTTGATGTAGAAATCAATAAAGAAGTGCGCAAAGCGTTTTTGGATTACTCCATGAGCGTTATTGTTTCCCGTGCGCTGCCGGACGTAAGAGACGGACTGAAGCCGGTTCACAGACGTATTCTTTACACTATGTATGAAAACAATCTGTACCCCGACAGAGCGTACAGAAAGTGCGCCGATACAGTCGGCGCCGTACTGGGACGTTACCATCCCCACGGTGACGCTTCCGTTTACGACGCAATGGTACGTCTTGCCCAGCCGTTCTCAATGCGCTACACTCTCGTTGACGGCCACGGAAACTTCGGTACAGTTGACGGCGACCCCGCCGCGGCTTACAGATACACTGAATCAAGAATGAGCAAGATAAGCATGAAGATGCTTGCTGATATCGACAAGGATACAGTTAATTTCCTGCCCAACTACGACGACCGTCTTAAAGAGCCGGAAGTTCTTCCCACAAGATTTCCGAACCTTCTTGTTAACGGTTCATCAGGTATTGCGGTAGGTATGGCTACCAACATTCCGCCCCACAATATGCGTGAGGTCATTGACGGAATGTGCTATTTCATTGACAATCCCGATGCTTCCACCGCAGATTTAATGCAGTATATCAAAGGCCCGGACTTCCCCACCGCCGGCATTATCATGGGCGCAAGAGGTATCCGCGAGGCTTACGAAACGGGACGAGGCAAAATCTACGTTCGCGCAAGAGCGGAGATAATTGAATCTAAAGGCGACCGCTACAAGATAGTTGTAACGGAACTGCCCTACCAAGTAAACAAGGCGAGACTTATTACAAATATTGCCGACCTTGTGCGCGACAAGCGCCTTGAGGGCATTGCGGACATCAAGGATTTCTCAAACCGCAAGGGTATGCACATTGAAATTACTGTAAAGAGAGACGCAAACGCTCAGGTTGTTCTCAACAATCTTTACAAGATGACCCAGATGCAGATAACCTTCGGCGTTATCATGATCGCCCTTGTTAACGGCGTTCCGAAAGTGCTTTCTCTTAAAGAAATGCTTAGAAATTATATCTCTTTCCAGGAAGAGATTATCACACGCCGCACAAAATTCGATCTTAAAAAAGCACAGGACCGCGCCCACATTTTGGAGGGTCTTGCAAGAGCGATAGACATTGTTGACGAGATTATCGCAACTATCCGTGCCTGCAAAGGCGGCCAGGCGGAAGCCAAGCAGGAACTTATCGCTAAATATGACTTTGACGAGCCCCAGGCGGCGGCAATCGTTGCTTTCAGACTCGGCCAGTTGGCAGGTCTTGAAATCGAGAAGATCCGCAACGAATTGGACGAACTCCACGAAAAGATTAAGGATTATCTTGATATTCTTTCAAGCGAAACAAGAATTCTTGAAATCGTTAAAGAAGAAGCCCGCGCCGTTAGCGACAAATTCGGCGACGAAAGACGCACGGAGATCACAGCGGCTTCAGGCGACGTTGACGACGAAGATCTTATTCCCGTTGAGGATTGTATGTTAACTCTTACCACTATGGGGTATATGAAACGCCAGACGGTAGATACTTATAAGGCACAGAACCGCGGCGGTAAGGGCATCATGGGTATGTCCAGACGTGACGAAGACGTTGCCAAGACGATGTTCACCTGCTCTACCCACGATTACATTATGCTCTTTACCAACAAGGGCAAGGTATTCAAGATGAAGGGCTACGAAATTCCCGCGGCTTCCAGAACATCAAAGGGAATGAACGTTGTTAACCTGCTTCCCCTTGAAAACGGCGAAAAAATTTCCGCAATGGTTCGCCTTACAGGTGAAAACGAGCGCCACTATCTTTGCATGGTTACAAAGAACGGCATAATCAAGAGAACAGAAATAAGCCAGTACGAGCATATCCGCAAGAGCGGTATTATCGCTATTAACCTTGACGAGGGCGACGAGCTTTCATGGGTTGAGATAACCGACGGCAACCGCAATCTTATCGTTGCCACCCACGACGGAATGAGTATCTGCTTTGCAGAAAGCGACGCAAGACTTATCGGCAGAACAGCAAGAGGCGTTAAGGCTATTCAGCTTGCCGAGGGCGACTACGTTGTGGGCTTCTCAGTTGTGCTTGACGGCTATCAGCTTCTTACCGTTTCTGAAACGGGTTACGGAAGAAAGAGCCAGTTCTCCGATTACCGCGTTCAGTCAAGAGCCGGCAAGGGTCTTATCAACTACCGCACCGCTCAGTACGGAAAGGTTGCTATGATTGCGCCCGTCTGCGACGACAACGACGTAATTATGATTTCCTCAGAGGGTATCATTATTCGTACCCCTGTCAGCCAGATATCTGAATTCCAGCGTCCGTCAAAGGGCGTGCGTGTAATGCGCGTTTCCGACAGCGACAGAGTTGTAACTCTCTCTGTTGTTGAACACGCCGAGCCGGAGGAAGAAACAGAAAACGGCGAGGGCGAACAGGAAAATTCAGAAAATATTTCCAATAAGACAGAAACCGACAAATAAAGGACAATAACCACACTGCGTGTCTTTAAACATTAAAATTTTACAATTTTCGTATTGTAATACCTTACGAAATGAAGTATAATTATCGAAACGTTTTTAGTCACGCAGTTTTTTATTGCATAAAAGAAATGTGCCGTAGTGTAAAAATCTGTACTGATTTTTATGTGCTTTGCGGGCAAATCTTTACTTTAGTATGCAAAGAGGAGTTCGTTTCATGGCAAAAGAAACGTATAATGTTGACGATATTCTTTCCGAAGTAAAACGACACCGTGAGCAGGAAAAGGCGAGGCAGGAACAGGAGCTGAGAAGAAGCTCAGCGGCGCCTGCAGGGGAAGTAAAGCCCAGAGTAGCTGCTCAGCCGAAACCGCAGAATGCGCCACAGGCGGCAAAGCCGGTTCACCAGGAAGTGCGCAGAGCTCAGGAGACGTCTTCGGTAAGTGAAATAAAAAAATCAGCCCCGAAACCTGCTGAGCAAAAGCCTGCTGAAAAAACAAATCAGCAGAAGCCGGTTTCTAAGCCTCAGGAAAGCAAACCTGCAGTCAAAGCGCAGCAGCAGAAACCTGCCGAAAGACAGCAGGAGAGAAAGAGCGCTGAGAAAATTCAGCAAGCAAAAGCGGAAAAGAAAGCTCAACCTCCCGTAAAAGAGGCTGAAGAGAAAAAAGCCGCTGCCGCAAGTCAGGCTGTACCCAAGGCTGAAAAGAGAGCCGTTTCTGCTCCCGCGCCGAAGGAAGAAGCCCCGATGTCAGTAACGGAGAAAATTGAAGTTCCGCCTCTGGAGCCGGTTAACTTTAACCGTCAGCCCAGCAAGGAAGAAAGGGACGAAATGATCGACCTGTTTTCCGCAGGCGGCAACGAAGCTCTTGAACCTGACAAAAAAGGCAAGAAGAAGAAAAAAGACAAAAAGAATAAAGACGGCAAGACTTTGTGGCGCAGCACAAAACAGGGCAAAATCGTTTTGTCGATAATCTCTGTATTGCTTGTGCTTATTATCGGATTATCTGTTTTCGCGGTATGCTACTTCAACGGTCTTCTGGGCAAGTTCACCGACGATACAGATGACTACAAAAAGACGGAAACATCTTATAACGGAATGGACTTCCTTAAAGAGAACTTCCCCGCTATTGAAGAAATGTCTGCCAGCGAGGCAACCACTTATAAGGAATACCTCAAGAGCTGGTATAAAAACGGCGACCCGGTAAGTTCAACCCACGTTAAGAATATAATGCTTATCGGCGAGGACACAAGAAAGGAAGAAATAACAGATACCTCCCGCGCAGACTCGGCGATTATCGCCAGCGTTAATATAGACACGGGCAAAATTACTCTTACTTCTGTATTGCGCGACCTTTATGTTTATTATGAAGTTGACGGCGAAGGCCAGTACGGAAAGATAAACGAAGCGGCGTCTCTCGGCGGAATGGAAGAATATATCCGCACCGTTGAGCGCTACTACAAGGTTCAGATAGACAACTACGCCGTTGTTAACTTTGCAAGTTTCCCGAAAATCATCGACTCTCTCGGCGGAGTAGAGGTTGAGATTGAGGACAGAGAGATAAACGAGATAAATTCACACCCCAATCGTTACGGCAATGTTTATATTGAAAAAACATACGACGGGACAGAAGGTGTTATGACACTTGACGGCGAGCAGGCGCTGGCTTTCTGCCGTATCCGTAAGATTGACTCCGACAACGCCCGTTCAGACAGACAGAAAACAGTTTTGCTGGCGCTGTTCAACAAGATGAAAGGCGCTTCAAAAACAGAACTGCTTAAAGTAGTCAACGACCTTGTTGGTTATGTTTATACCGGCTACAGCAAGAAAGAACTTGTTTCACTGGCGACTTACGCCCTGAGCAACGGCTGGCTCAACTACGAGACCCAGACCATAAACGTTCCCACCACTGAGAACGCCAACGGCGGCAACTACCTTATCGGTCAGTCATACGTTACGCCGTGTTCCTCAAGCCAGGGCATCTGGCTCTGGAAATCAGATATTCCGGAAGACGCTTATCAGCTTCAGATGCTTATTTACGGCAAGAGCAATATCACATTGGCGGAAAACCGCTGCAACTACTGCGAATTGCTGTAACAGAATAATAAAAAATAAAAGACTTCGTTCAGATGAGCGAAGTCTTTTTTTGCGCTGATTTTCAGTCTGTTGTTTTTTCAAGATCCGCAAGGGACGCAGGAGCGGTGTCAATCACTTCGATTTTATTTGTCTGCATCCAGAGCGACGGAGTTATTCTGAGTTTGTAGCCGTAGCCGGCGTCCATCTGCCAGTGTGCCATGGGCGCTTCAGGCAGACCGTAGCAGGAAAGGATAGTCATAAGCACTCCCGCGTGGCCGACGATGGCAAAAGTCTGGGTTCCTGTCTTGATACAGCCTTCAACGATTTTTTCAAAGGCGGCGCATACGCGGTGGATAAATTCTGCGTTGCTTTCGCCGAAGGGCGGACGAGCGTGCATATCGCCTTTAATCCATGCGCTGAAATCTTCGTTGTTTTCAAGCTCAGCCGCAGTTTTCTCTTCAAACTCACCGAAATTATATTCGATAAGATCGTCGATTGTAATCAATTTGTTATAAGGAAACATTATTTTTGCGCTGTCAAGGCAGCGTTTTAACGGAGAGGAAAAAACGGCGTCCACCTCAGGATAATGAAGGGTTGCTTTTATCTTCTTGAGGCTCTGTATACTATCACTAGTTAAAGGATAGTCGGTATGCCCAATATACTGTGAGTTGATATTGCCTTTCGTCAATCCGTGGCGAAACAGGTAAACAGTGTAGGATTTCATAATAATTACTCCTTAGCATAGGAAAATTGTTACAATAGGATAACAAAAAAAATTAGGACTTTACAAAGAGTAATAACAGTATTATAATACTCGTTGTAATATCAATGGGGGTTTTCAGATGGACACCGAAAAAGAACATACCGAACGTAAAAGAAAAACAAGCAGGGAGAAAAGCGAAAAGGTTTTAAAATTCGCCGCAAAGCTGTCTCAGCTCCGCAAGGAGAGAGGAATAAGCCAGAAGAAGGCGGCGGCCGATCTCGGAATAAGCCAGGCGCTTCTTTCCCATTATGAAAAAGGCATTCGTGAATGCGGACTTGATTTTGTTATAAAATGCAGTTCGTATTACGGCGTAACATCAGATTATCTTCTGGGTATTTCCGACAGCCGAAACGGACTTGACTCCGCTTATTTTGATTCTATTGACAAATCGGACGACGGCATGTCCCTGGGCAATTTGAGCCAGGCAACAAGAATTCTTCTTGAGACAGCCGCCGCAGTTTCACAGCAGGGAGCCACAAAGTATCTTTACGATTACTATATGCTCAGCCTTTACCGCGGAGCGCTCTCCCTTGCAAAAGCGGGAGTTCTTCCCCGTGAAATGTTTAAGCTGGACTACAATCTCGGCAGAGAACTTGCTTCAGCGGCAATCGCGCTTCAGGACGCGCGCTTTGTTTTCATTGAGGACAAGTCCAGAACAGGAGCAGACCTTACGGAAAAAACCGCTCTCCACTCCCTTATTGAAGAGGCGGAGGAATATATCCTCAACAACTTCATTCTTACCGAATGACCGTCAGAACAGAGTTAACTGTTCCTGCTGGGTCTCAATAAGTTTAGTAATTATCGTCGCAGACATATCTGCGGCGATTTTTTTGAATGTGGGATAATCAATGGCGGCGTTTTCGTCTCCTCCGTCGCTTATTGACCTAAGCACGGCGAAGGGAATATTGTTTGCACTGCAAACGTGGCCGATTGCTCCCCCCTCCATTTCTCCGCAGATAGCGCCGAAGTTATTGGCTATCTCCTTTTTCTGCTGAGGGTTTCCGATAAACGTGTCGCCGCTGGCAACAGTGCCGCGGTGAATTCTTTCGCCGCTGTTGATAGCGGTTCTCGCCAGCAGTTCCGAAAGCTGAGGGTCGGTGGGTATTTTTATCATATTGATACCGTTTATATAACCTTTCGGTTCGCCCAGAGCGGTTATGTCAATATCGTACTGGCACACGTCTGTGGCGATAACGATATTTTTAATAATGACTTTCGGGTCAAGGGAGCAGGCAACGCCCACGTTGATTATTTTGTCAACGTCGAATTTATCTATCATTGCCTGGGTGCACAGTGCGGCGTTTACCTTGCCCGGCGAACAGCGGGCAACGGTAACCATAACGTTTTCAATATAGCCGGTAACGAATTCGGCGCCTGCCGCCCGGGTTATTACACCGTCTTTGATTTTTGCTTTGATGGCGTCAACTTCAACGTCCATCGCTCCGATTATTCCCAGCATAATTATCCTCCGTAATAAAGGGTTTTATCAGTATGATATAAATCAGAACGCCGATGAGCGTTCCAAGTGAATTAAGAATAATATCGTCAATATCCGCGTCGCCGGATTTCGTTATGTATTGGAAAGTCTCTATAAAGACAGACAGCGCGACGGGTATAACAGCGGCAAGCAAAGCGCGGTGCTTTTTTAAACAGCCGCAGAGCACAAGCGCCAGAGCGGTGAAGTAAAGCACGTTGCCCGCCGAATGGATTATTAGCATCACAGTGAGCTGCGAATGCTTTGCGTAGTAAATAAGACATCCGATTTCTCCCTTAAAAGGGATAAGGTTTGCGGTAACGTCGATATTGTCAAACTCTCTCAGGGCGAAAAACATCAGAAAGAACAGCAGCGCGCAAAGGGGCAGATAGCCCAGTGAAAAACGGCGAAGCATTATTCCCAGATCTGCGTTTCGGTCACGCTTTACCGCAACGCAGAGCCATGAGGCGGCGAGCACGGTAAAAAACGAAATCATCGAGTACATAAAGTGGAAAAGGATTTTGTCGTCGCCTATTCTCGCTATTAGGTTTACCGTCCATCTGTCAATAAAAAACAAAACGAAGCAGACGTTCATGATTACCGCGGATGCGGTGCCCACAAACTTTAAATTCTTTTCCGCAATATAATCGGCAACTGTTAAAATCAGCGGCACTGCAAAACAGAGAACAGTCTTTGCAATCCTTGTTTCTATACTCCAGAAGAACTGAGGATGCCAGCTGTCAACGAAACAGCAGGCGGTGCAAAACAGCCCGATTATAAATGCCGTTCGGCATATGTAAACGTGGGCTCTTGTTGTCTTCATATATTTAACCCCCAACATATAGTGACATTATAATATATTATCTTAACAAATACAAGAATAACAATTTTTTTATTGACAAGAAGCCACAATTTATAATATAATATCAAGCGCTAATGTGGGTTGGTATCCCACTGAGAAAGCACGCACCTGCACTATACCGTGCAGAGTATATAAAGATTAAGAACCAGTTTAGTCTTAGGAATGGAGTGAAACAAGATGAAAAGAACTTATCAGCCGAAGAAAAGACACGCGCAGATGGAGCACGGCTTCAGAAAGAGAATGTCAACAAAGAACGGAAGAAAGGTACTTGCCCGCCGTCGTGCAAAGGGCCGCAAATCTCTTTCTTACTAATTACCGAATGGGAATGGTATTGTGAAAAGCAACGCCTTAAAGGAAAACAGGGATTTCCGCAGGCTTTATAACAGAGGAAAAAGCAAAACGGCGCCGTGTATCGTCACCTACGCTTTGAAAAGCAGGCGCGGTGAGACCCGCGTTGGTATCACCAGCTCTAAAAAGATCGGCGGCGCAGTTGAGCGAAACCGCGCAAGGCGCGTTATCCGCGCAGCGTTTTCGCAGCTTGAAAACCGAGTTGAGGGCAACTGGGACCTTGTTTTTGTTGCCAGAACCAGGACAACCTGTGTAAAAATGCAGCAGGTACTGGCGGATATGGAAAAGGAACTGCTTGAACTCGGAGTGATAAGCAATGAAAAATCCGCTTAAATCTCTAATTAAGTTTTTAATAAGAACATATCAGGTGACGCTGAGTCCGCGCTTTTCAAACGGCTCGTGCCGCTATGTGCCCACCTGCAGCCAATACGCGCTGGAGGCCGTTGAGATACACGGAGTTTTTAAGGGCTCACTGCTGGCTATACGCCGTATTTTGCGCTGCAATCCTTTTTTCAAAGGCGGCTACGACCCCGTTCCCCCAAAGAAAGAAAAGCGAAAATAATTTTACTATCAAAAATTATTTCTGCTTTTTAAGCAAAACTTAACAAAGAGGACATACAATGAACAGTATTTTGTTAGCTGCTTCTTCAGCGGGTGTAGCTTTTTTCAAACCGCTGTATTGGCTTTTCGGCGTATGCATGGGATTTTTGATGGACCTGCTGGGCAACCAGTACTTTATTGCCATCATTATCTTTACTGTTGTAACCCGTCTTATTTTGCTGCCTGTTAATATCCACCAGCAAAAGACCATGGCGAAATCTACCCGCCTTCAGCCGAAAATCCAGAAGTTACAGAAGAAATACCCCGATCCCAAAGACCGCGTTAAACTTAACCAGGAAATGCAGGATCTTTATGCCCGCGAAGGTCACAACCCCATGAACATGGGCTGCGGACCTCTTATTTTCCAGATGGTATTCCTGATGGGTATCGTTGGTATTATTTACTACCCGCTGTCATATGTTATCGGTATGGACAGCATTGCAGACAACGCCGACAAACTGCTTGAGGTTATTAAAAATCTCGGCTATGACGGCCAGTATATGCAGCTCGGTATTCTGGAGAACTTCAACGATTACAAAGACACTCTCGTTGCCGAATTCCCGAAGATTTTCACACCTGAAAACTGCAGCGCCATTGAGGCGTACCGCGACGGAATGGTACTCGGCAATCTTGATATGACCGCAATTCCCCACTGGAAAGACGGCGCAATCATCATTATTCCTATTTTGTGTTTTGTAACTTCGTTGCTGTCCACCCTTGTATCAACCTTGATTCAGAAGAAGAACAACCCGGCAGCCGCTCAGCAGATGAGCCAGATGATCATTATGATGCTGATGATGCCGTTTTTCTCACTTTATATCGCATTCAAGGTGCCTGCAGCGGTAGGCTTTTACTGGATTATCTCAAACCTGGTGGCGATTGTTCAGCAGCTCTTTATTGCAAAATTCTTCCCGCCGAAGAGAAGCCAGGCAAGACTTATGGTTGAAAACACCATTTACCGCCGCTCCAGAGAGGCAAATGTCAAAAAAATTAAAGAATAAAGTCGGAGGACATAATGATAAAGGAATTTATCGGAACCGGCAAAACTATTGAAGAGGCGACGAAAGTTGCCCGCACCGGTCTTAACGCTCCGTCATCGGCAGATGTAAAAATCGAAGTTGTCGCAATGCCCCAGAAAAAACTTTTCGGTCTTTTCGGCGGAAGCGACGCCAAGGTAAAAGCAAGTTACGACGACGGCAAAAAAGCGAAAAAGGCGCAGCCGAAAAAAGAAGCGCCTAAAAAAGAGGCGCCGAAAAAGGCGGCCGTAAAGAAAGAAACTCCCAAGCCGGAAAAAGCGGAGAAAGCCGAGAAGCCCGAAAAGGCAAAGGTAAGCGCCGCTGATATAGACCTTGATTACGCCTGTGATTATCTTAAATCACTTATCGTAGGACTTCAGGTTGAAAATCCCGAAGTTACCGCAAAGCTGGTTGACGGCGTAGTTGAAATGGAAGTTTCCTGCGATGATTACGGTATTATCATCGGCCGCAGAGGCGATACGCTGGACGCGCTCCAGTATCTTACCAGCCTTGCTATTAAAAAGCAGGCAGACAAATATGTAAGAGTTACACTCAACGTCGGCAATTACCGCGAAAAGAGAGTTGAAACTCTTCGCAATCTTGCCAAAAAGAACGCAGGCTACGTTCTTCGCACTGGCAAGAGATATACGTTTGAGCCAATGAACCCGTATGAAAGACGCATTCTCCACACCACCGTTCAGGAGATTGAAGGCGTTGAGTCTCGCTCCATCGGGGTTGACCAGGACAGACGTGTTGTTATCGAGCCGGAAGGCGGCGTAAAGAGCACCTCATATTCAAGAAGAGGCGGCTCAAGAAGAGGCGGTTCCTCTCGTTCACAGAGAACGGCTCCCGCCAACACTCAGCCCAAGGACGACAGAGCTGATCTGCCGAAGTTCGGAAAGATTGAAGCTCCCCTCGCACCGGCTGATAAAGAAGAAAACTAAATTTTCTATTGCAATGGCGAACACAACCGATGTGCTTCGCCATTCTTTATAGAGGTGATTTTTGTGTCTGAAACAATAGCGGCTATCGCCACGGGAAGCGCCGCCGGCGGAATCGGAGTTATCCGCATAAGCGGAGACAGCGCCATTGAGGTTGCCCAGAAAGTTTTTCGCTCCGTCGATTCGGCTCCTCTCAGTTCGCTGGCAGGCTACACCGCGAAATTCGGACGTGTATATAAAGACGGCGAGGCTTTTGACCAGGCTGTTGCTCTGGTTTTCCGCGCCCCCAAGTCATATACCGGAGAAGACGTTGTTGAACTGAGCGTTCACGGCGGAATATACGTTGTTGAAAAGACGCTGGAGGCCGTTTTTGACGCAGGCGCCGTTCCGGCTCAGCCCGGTGAATTTACTAAGCGCGCCTTTCTTAACGGAAAAATGGATCTTACTGAGGCGGAAAGCGTTGCTTCTATCATTTCCGCAACAGGCGAAACGGCGGCAAAAAGCGCCTATACAACTCTTTCCGGTGCGCTTTATGAAAAAATAAGCGCTGTGCTGGCAAGCCTTATGGATTGCAGCGCTCAGATGGCGGCGTGGGTTGACTACCCCGACGAGGAGATAGACGACCTGAGCACCGACAGCCTTATAGACACCCTGACTGCGGCAAAAAACGAACTGACTTCATTGCTTTCAGATTACGAAAGCGGCCAGATAATGACCTGCGGAATAGATACCGCAATCGTGGGCAGACCCAACGTGGGCAAATCGTCACTGATGAATTTGCTGTCGGGTCAGGAAAAAAGCATAGTAACCGATATGCAGGGCACAACGAGAGATATTGTTGAAAGCACTGTTCGTCTGGGAAGCCTTGTGCTCCACCTTTCAGACACTGCGGGTCTGCGCAAGTCTGACGACAAGGTGGAGAGCATCGGAATTCAGCGCGCTATGGACAAGATACAGCAGGCGATGCTTGTGCTGGCTGTTTTTGACTCTTCTCAGGAACTCACCGAGGAAGACAGAAAACTAATTGAACTTTGCAAAGGCAAACACGCTATCGCCGTTATGAACAAGCAGGACCTTGAATGCACCGCAAAGACACAGCCGCTGAAGGACGTATTTTCAAGCATAGTCTTTCTCAGCGCAAAGGAAAAGACAGGCAAGGAAGACCTGGAAAAAGCGATAAAAGATCTGCTGGGAGTTGCCGATTTTGACGCCGCGTCTCCCATACTGGCGAACGAACGTCAGCGCAGATGCTGCAAGGACGCTCTTTCAAGTATCGCCGAAGCCCTCAGCGCAGCAGAAGCGGGAATGACTTATGACGCAATCAACGTTATGATAGACAGCGCAGTGGATTTCCTCCTTTCGCTGACGGGAAAGAAAGCCACCGAAGAAGTGGTCAATAATATTTTCAGTAAGTTTTGTGTGGGTAAATAATGGAATACTTTGCAGATAAATATGATGTAATTATAATAGGCGCAGGCCATGCTGGAATTGAGGCGGCGCTTGCCTCTGCCAGACTGGGATGCAAAACTGCCGTCTTTACGATAAACCTTGACTGGGTGGGCAATATGCCCTGCAATCCGTCAATCGGCGGAACGTCAAAGGGTCATCTTGTTAGAGAGATAGACGCTCTCGGCGGCGAAATGGGAAAGGCGGCGGACAAGTATTCGCTTCAGTCCCGTATGCTCAATCTTGGCAAGGGGCCTGCCGTTCATTCACTGCGCGCCCAGATAGACAGGCGCGAATATTCTGCCGGAATGAAGCATACTCTTGAAATGCAGGATGGACTTGATATCAGACAGGGCGAGATAGTGGACCTTTACATGACCGACGGCGGAAACTGGAGAGTGAAAACAAAGCTTGAAGCTGTTTTTGAAGCAAAAGCCGTCATTCTCGCAACTGGCACTTTCCTTGGCGGACGCGTTTATATCGGCGATGTTTCATACGAAAGCGGACCTGACGGAATGTTCCCCGCAACTGAACTTTCTATTGCGCTTCGCAAACTTCGCGTTCCCCTGCGCAGATTTAAAACGGGAACACCGTCACGAGTGAACGCCCGCAGTATAGATTTTTCAAAAATGGAGGTTCAGCCTGGCGACGAGCGCACCGTTCCATTCAGTTTTGAAACAAAGACGCCGCCTGAAAACAAGGTGTGCTGTCATATTACATATACAAATGCTGAAACGAAGCAGATAATTCTCGATAATCTTCACCGCAGTCCGATGTACAGCGGAAAGATTGAGGGCAAGGGACCCCGATACTGCCCAAGTTTTGAGGACAAAATCGTTCGCTTTTCCGACAAGGAGCGCCACCAGCTTTTTGTGGAACCCTGCGGACTGAATACTGAGGAAATGTATCTTCAGGGGCTGAGTTCTTCTCTGCCGGAGGACGTTCAGCTTGCGTTTATCCATACAATCCCCGGTCTTGAGCACGCCCAGGTAATGCGCACCGCTTATGCTATTGAGTATGACTGCGTTGACCCCACCGCGCTTAAGGCTACTTTGGAATTCCACGATCTTCCGGGGCTTTACGGAGCAGGCCAGTTCAACGGTTCCAGCGGTTACGAAGAAGCGGCGGCTCAGGGACTTGTTGCAGGCATAAACGCCGCGCTGAAGATAAAGGGTCGAGAACCTCTTATTCTTGACAGAGGCGGTTCGTATATCGGAACGCTTATTGACGACCTTGTTACAAAGGGATGTTCAGACCCGTACAGAATGATGACCAGCCGAAGCGAGTACAGACTTGTGCTCAGGCAGGACAACGCCGACGTTCGGCTTACACCTACGGGCTATAAGATAGGACTTATCAGCGAAGAGAGATACAAAGCGTTTCTCCACAAACAGGAACTTGTTGCCGAAGAGCGCAGGAGAATTGAGGAAACAAGTATTCCTCTTACAGACACGATACAAAGAATTCTTGAAAATAAAGGAACAGCCCCATTAAAGACAGGCTGTAAAATGATAGAATTGCTGAAGAGACCCCAGATAACCTACGCCGACCTTGCCGAGGTTGACCCGGGCAGACCGGATCTGCCGGACGCTGTTTTTGAGCAGGTAGAGATTGCGGTTAAATATGAGGGTTATATTGCTCGGCAGGAACAGCAGATACGCGAAATGCGCAGAATAGAAGCAAAGCGGATACCTGCCGATATAGATTATTCAAAGCTTAAAGGCCTGCGGCTGGAAGCTATTGAAAAACTTTCTAAAGTGCGCCCGGAAAATCTAGGTCAGGCAAGCAGAATCAGCGGCGTTAATCCTGCTGACGTTGCGGCGCTTAATATTTTATTGGAGTCTAAAGAATGAACGAACAGTTGTTAAAGCACGAGGCGGAGCTTCTGGGAATAACTCTTGACAGTTATGCCGTTGACCGCTTTGATATGTATGCGGAAAAGCTCATAACCTGGAACAGCAAGATGAACCTTACGGCGATAACCGACCCGGACGAAATAGTAATAAAACATTTTGCCGATTCGCTGGCGATACTTAAATATGTTGATATACCGAAGGGCGCCCAGGTGGTAGACGTGGGAACAGGCGCCGGTTTTCCCGGACTGCCCCTTTTCTTCGCCCGCCCCGATATTCAGCTGACATTGGTTGACAGTTTGCATAAACGGCTTGTGTTTATAAAAGAGGTTCTCCATGCTTCGGGACTTTATGCCGAGCGCGTCCACGAGCGCGCCGAGATATTGGGCAAAGATGATGATTACCGCGAAACATTTGACATTGCCACTGCCAGAGCGGTTGCGCCGCTTAATGTGCTTTGCGAGTACTGCCTGCCATTTGTTAAAGAAGGCGGTCTGTTCGTGGCTATGAAAGGCAGTGAGGATGAAGTGCCTGCCGCCGCCAACGCAATTAAGGTTTTGGGTGGTGAACTTGTGAGCAATGTTTCATATAAACTTTCAAGCGGAGACAACCGACATCTTGTTGTAATTAAAAAGATATCGCAAACGCCGACAAAATATCCCAGAAAGTCTAAAAAAATTGATACCAAACCGTTGTAATCAACGTGCATTAGGTCGAAACGAAAGGATTTCTAGCGATTAGAAATCCTTTTTTTATTTGTGAAATTGTGGTATATTGTTGTCAAGGAGATGAGGACATGCCCAAAGAGATTGTGGAAATACCCACCGAAAAACTTCTTCCCAATCCCTACCAACCCCGCAAGCAATTTGACAGCGAAGAGATGCTGGGGCTTGCGGATTCAATAAAGGAAAACGGCGTGCTTCAGCCGCTTTTGGCAAGGCGGATAAATAACAGCGATTATTATGAGATAATTGCAGGCGAACGCAGACTGCGGGCCTCAATTCTTGCCAACCTCCAGACCGTGCCCTGCGTTATCGTTGAGTGCGATTATGAGGACAGCGCTCTTTATTCCATTCTTGAAAATATTCAGCGCTCTAATCTAAACTTCTTTGAGGAAGCTCTCGCCATCGCCCACCTCCAGGACCACTTCGGTCTTACCCAGGAGGAAATCGGCAAGAGACTCGGAAGAAGCCAGTCGGCGCTGTCAAATAAATTAAGGCTTTTAAGACTGCCTGCGGATGTTCGCTACTTTATTGAAAAAGAAGGACTTACAGAACGTCACGCAAGAGCGCTTCTTAAATTAACCAATGAAAAAGACCTCTGGACAACTCTTAACGCCATTAAAGATAAAAAGATGAACGTTGAGCAGACAGAAGCCTTTATTGATAACCTTACAGATAAAACAGTAAAACCCCATCACAATGTTGTGCGCTTATTTAAGGATATCCGAATTTTTGTCAACACCGTTACAAAGGCAATTGAAACAATGAAAGCCTCAGGAATTGACGCGGAATCGGACAAGACAGAAACCGATGATTATATCGAGTTCAGAGTTCGCATTCCCAAGGATAACCAACAGCGCCCCGATTCTGCTTAAAACGGGCAACCGTTTTAACATATTCTCCTCTTTTCATCACGTGGAATGGCCCGACGATACCCCGTCGGGCCATTCTGCGTTATATATCTGTTTGACTTAGTGTTTCATGTGAAACATTGCGCTTCTTTGTTTCGTTTCACAATTCACCACCTGTTTCACGTGAAACATCAATATCTTGTATAGCAAAAAATCAAACCTACAAGACCACAAAAATTCTTTTCTGTGTTTCATGTGAAACACTTGCCTACTTATTATGAATGCTGTATAATAATTTTACGGAGGTGCAACTATGGGAAAAACAATAGCAATATTCAATCAGAAAGGCGGCGTGGGTAAAACCACCACCTGTGTTAATCTTGCAGCTGCCCTCGGAGCGAAAGGAAAAAGAACGCTTTTAGTTGACGTTGACCCCCAGGGCAACGCCACCAGCGGCGTCGGCATTGATAAAAGCGACATTGAGTATTCAACTTATGACGTAATTATTGATAAATTGCAGGCAAGAGCCATTCTCCATGAGACGGAGTTTAAAGATTTGTCTATTCTTCCTGCCAATATGAATCTGGCAGGAGCGGAACTGGAACTTGCAGAGGCAGACGACCGCGCAAGAGCGCTGAAAAAAGCCATTGCTCCCCTTGTTATGGAGTATGACTACATTATTATTGACTGCCCGCCCAGCCTGGGACTTCTGAGCATCAACGCGCTTGTTGCTTCAGATACTCTTATTGTGCCGCTTCAGTGCGAATATTACGCGCTGGAAGGTCTGAGCCAGCTTCTCAGCACCGTAAGAACAGTAAAACAGCATTATAATGAGCATCTTGAACTTGAAGGCGTTGTATTTACCATGTATGACAGCAGACTTAAACTGTCTCAGCAGGTAATTCAGGAAGTGGAAAAGAATTTTCCGGGCAAAACTTATAAGACTATGATACCGAGAAGCGTAAAATTGGCAGAAGCGCCCAGTTACGGAAAACCTGTTTTGTATTACGAAAAGTACTGCAAAGCAAGTTTTGCTTACAGAAAACTGGCTGACGAACTGCTGAAACGCAATAACGGTTAGTGAACAGAGGTGTGATATGGCAAACAAGAAATCCGGATTAGGAAAAGGACTGGACAAGCTTTTTCTTGAAAACTCCGTTGACGAAATGGTTGCAACTAACGTGCTTCCCCTTTCGGAGATAATCCCCAACAAGGAACAGCCCAGAAAGACCTTTGACGAGGGCGCTTTGCAGGAACTGGCAGACAGCATTACTCAGCACGGTGTGCTTCAGCCGCTGCTTGTAAGACCGCTCCCCGAGGGAGGCTATCAGCTTGTGGCAGGCGAGCGCCGCTGGCGTGCCAGCCGACTGGCAGGACTCAAGGAAGTGCCTGTTGTTGTAAAAGATTTGTCAGATGTTGAGACAATGGAGATTGCGATTATCGAAAATCTCCAGCGAGAAGATCTTAACCCCATTGAAGAAGCGGAAGGCTTGCAGGCGCTTATTGACCGCTGCGGCTTTACTCAGGATGAGGTTGCAACCAGCGTGGGCAAGTCGCGACCTGCTATTGCAAACAGTCTTCGACTGCTTAAACTGCCGCCGGAAGTGCGCGATATGACAAGGGAAGGCGTAATTTCCGCAGGCCATGCAAGGGCTTTGCTTGCTTTCGACAACGAGGCAATGATTTATGAAGCCGCAAAACAGATTGTTCAACAGAAACTTACTGTTCGCGACGTTGAACGTCTGGCTAAAATGAAGGAAAAAAGCGCCCCGGTGGTTAAGCACGCAAAAAGACGCGACGCTTTTTATGACGAAGTTGAACTTTCGCTTTCAGAGGCTCTCGGCCGCAAGGTTCGCGTGCTCAACGGCAGAGGCAAGGGCACGCTTGAGATTGAATTTTATTCAATGGAAGATTTGAAAGATATTGCAAACAGATTAGGAGAAGAATAATGCTTGATATTAAATTTGTAAGGGAAAACCCCGAAATCGTTAAGGAAAACATCAAAAAGAAGTTTCAGGACAGCAAACTGCCGCTGGTTGACGAGGTAATCGAGCTGGACGCTGAGCGTCGCGAGGTAATGGCTAAAGCGGACGAACTGCGCGCCAACAGAAACAGAATTTCAAAGCAGATCGGCGCTCTTATGGCTCAGGGCAAAAAGGAAGAGGGCATGGCTCTGAGCCAGCAGGTAAACGATCAGGCTAAGGAGCTTGAAGAACTCAGCGAAAAGCAGAACGAGCTTGACGAAAAAGTTACCAAGATAATGATGACCATTCCGAATATCATTGACGAGAGCGTTCCCATCGGTAAGGACGACAGCGAAAACGTAGAGGTTCAGCGCTACGGCGAGCCGGTTGTGCCTGATTACGAAATTCCTTATCATACCGATATTATGGAAGCTTTTGACGGTATTGACCTTGACGCCGCAAGAAAAGTTGCAGGCAACGGCTTCTACTATCTTATGGGCGATATCGCGAGACTTCATTCCGCTGTTATCAGTTATGCCCGCGACTTTATGATTGACCGCGGATTTACCTACTGCGTTCCGCCTTTCATGATTCGCTCAAACGTTGTTACAGGCGTTATGAGTTTTGCTGAGATGGACGCAATGATGTACAAGATTGAGGGCGAGGACCTTTATCTTATCGGTACTTCCGAGCATTCAATGATAGGCAAGTTTATTGACACCATTACTCCTGAAAGCGAACTGCCCAAGACACTTACTTCTTATTCTCCCTGCTTCCGCAAGGAAAAAGGCGCCCACGGCATTGAGGAGCGCGGCGTTTACCGCATCCACCAGTTTGAAAAGCAGGAAATGATTGTTGTCTGCAAGCCTGAGGAATCCAAGATGTGGTTTGACAAGCTGTGGCAGAACACCGTTGACCTGTTCCGCAGCATGGATATTCCGGTTCGTACCCTTGAATGCTGCTCAGGCGACCTGGCAGACCTTAAAGTTAAGTCTGTTGACGTTGAGGCTTGGTCACCCCGCCAGAAGAAGTATTTTGAGGTTGGCTCATGCTCAAACCTTTCCGACGCTCAGGCGAGACGTCTTAAGATACGCATCAAAGGCGAAAACGGCAACTACCTTGCCCACACCCTTAACAACACCGTTGTGGCTCCTCCGAGAATGCTTATCGCTTTCCTTGAAAATAATCTTCAGGCAGACGGAAGCGTTCTTATCCCCGAGGCTCTTCGTCCTTACATGGGCGGCCACGACAAGATCGTTCCCAAGCACAATAAATAAAATGAAAACGGTTACAAAAGCCGCTTTCCCCGGGTAATTAAAGGCGGCTGTTAAGCCGCCTTTTGTTTTACGAAAAACACATATATATGTTATAAATAATGTCTGCAAAACGCTTTGTAAATTTTGACAAATTATAAACGCAAAATATGTTAAATTCAATGATTGGATACTAATGGCAGCAGGAAACAGGCAAAAAAGTGTTAACGGTTTTAACGAGTTTGTGAAATTTATAACAATCCAAATTTTGGCGTCTAAAAGATGAACAAAATCATCGTTAATTTTTTATCAATTTTTGTCGTAATGGTAGATTTGCGCCAAAAAGGCTTGAACTGGCGGTTATTGTTGCGTATTATATACACGGGTCAAAAAAGAAAGACCACTAACAGAGCAAATAATTTTTTGGAGGCATTAAGATGGCAAGAGAATTGATTGACAGCGTTGAAAAGCTGGAAGCAGAACTTGCAAAGGTACGCAAGGCGCAGCAGGAGTTTGCAACTTTCTCTCAGGAGCAGGTTGACAAAATCTTTTTCGCGGCTGCTATGGCTGCCAATAAGGCAAGAATTCCGCTGGCTAAGATGGCGGTTGAGGAAACCGGCATGGGCGTTGTGGAAGACAAGATCATCAAAAACCACTATGCAGCAGAATATATTTATAACAAATACAAAAACACCAAGACCTGCGGCGTTATCGAAGAGGACAAAGCATTCGGCTATAAGAAGATCGCAGAGCCTATCGGTGTAATCGCGGCGGTTATTCCTACAACTAACCCCACATCAACAGCTATTTTTAAAACATTGATATGCCTTAAGACAAGAAACGGCATTATCATTTCTCCTCATCCCCGCGCTAAGAAGTCAACAACCGAGGCTGCAAGAATTGTTCTTGAAGCTGCTGTTGCTGCAGGCGCTCCGGAAAACATCATCAGCTGGATCGACGCTCCGTCACTTGATATGACAAATCTGCTGATGAAAGAGGCAGACACTATTCTCGCAACAGGCGGCCCCGGCATGGTTAAGGCTGCTTACTCAAGCGGTAAACCCGCTCTGGGCGTAGGCGCAGGCAACACCCCCGCAATCATCGACGAAACAGCTGACATCAAACTGGCTGTTAACTCAATCATCCATTCAAAGACATTCGACAACGGCATGATCTGCGCTTCTGAGCAGAGCTGCATCGTTGACAAGAAGATTTACAAAGCAGTACGCAAGGAATTTGAAGACAGAGGCTGCTACTTCCTTAAAGCAAACGAGATTGACAAGGTAAGAAAGACCATCATCATCAACGGCGCTCTTAACGCCAAGATCGTTGGCCAGAAGCCCGTGACCATCGCCGCTCTTGCAGGAGTTAAAATTCCCGAAGAGACAAAGGTTCTGATCGGCGAGGTTGAGTCTGTCGACATCAGCGAAGAATTCGCTCACGAAAAACTTTCTCCCGTACTTGCAATGTATAAGTCAGAGAATTTCTCAGACGCTCTTGAAAAAGCTGCTCAGCTTATCGCTGACGGCGGCTACGGCCATACTTCATCAGTATATCTTAACCCGATTACAGAACAGGCTAAGCTTGACGAATTTGCGGCAAAGATGAAAACCTGCCGTGTACTCGTTAACACACCTTCTTCATTCGGCGGTATCGGCGATCTTTACAACTTCAAACTTGCTCCCTCACTTACACTGGGCTGCGGCTCATGGGGCGGCAACTCCGTTTCTGAAAACGTCGGCGTAAAGCATCTTATCAATATTAAAACCGTTGCAGAAAGAAGGGAAAATATGCTTTGGTTCCGTGCGCCTGAAAAGGTTTATATCAAAAAGGGCTGTCTGCCGGTTGCTCTTGACGAGGTAGGCACAGTTCTCAACAAGAAAAAGGTGTTCATTGTTACCGACAGTTTCCTTTATCACAACGGTTATACAGATACCATTACAAAGAAACTGGACGAAATGGGCATTACTCACACAACGTTCTTCAACGTTGCTCCTGACCCGACACTTGCCTGCGCTAAGGAAGGCGTTGCCGCAATGAACGCGTTCCAGCCCGACTGCATTATCGCAGTAGGCGGCGGTTCCGCTATGGACGCCGGTAAGATCATGTGGGTTCTCTATGAGCATCCTGAGGTTGACTTCCTTGATCTTGCAATGCGCTTTATGGATATCAGAAAGCGTGTTTACACATTCCCGAAGATGGGCGAAAAGGCTTACTTCATCGCTGTTCCCACTTCAGCAGGTACAGGTTCAGAGGCTACTCCGTTCGCTGTTATTACAGACGAGCAGACAGGCACAAAATATCCTCTTGCTGACTATGAACTTATGCCCAACATGGCTATCGTTGACGCTGACATGATGATGAACGCTCCCAAGGGACTTACTTCAGCATCAGGTATCGACGCTGTTACCCATGCTCTTGAAGCTTACGCTTCAATGATGGCAACCGACTTTACAGACGGTCTGGCTATCCGCTCACTTCAGATGATTTTCGAATATCTGCCACGCGCTTACGACAACGGTCCTAACGATCCGGAAGCAAGAGAAAAGATGGCTCATGCCGCTACTATGGCAGGTATGGCGTTTGCAAACGCATTCCTGGGCGTATGCCACTCTATGGCTCATAAGCTCGGTGCGTTCCACCATCTGCCCCACGGCGTTGCCAACGCTCTTATGATTGACTACGTTCTTGAGTTCAACGCTGCTGAAGTTCCCGCTAAGATGGGCACATTCCCGCAGTACGATCATCCTCATACTCTTGCCAGATATGCTGAGGTTGCTGACGCTCTCGGAATTAAGGGCAGAACAGACGAAGATAAGCTCAAGGGTCTTATCAAGAAGATTGACGAGCTCAAGGAATACTGCGGAATCAAGAAGACTATCAAGGATTACGGCGTTGATGAAAAATACTTCCTGGATACTCTTGACGACATGGTTGAGCAGGCGTTCGATGACCAGTGCACCGGCGCTAACCCGAGACTGCCGCTGATGAGCGAAATCAAGGATATGTATCTCAGAGCATATTACGGTAAATAATTAAGGGAGGAAAAATAAATGAAAGCACTCAAGGAAAGAGAACACAAGGTCATTTACCGCGACGGCGACAAAGTTGTCAAAGTTTTTGACGATACGTTTTCAAAGGCCGATATTCTCAACGAGGCTCTTAATACCGCCAGAGTTGAAGAAACGGGTCTCAATATTCCAAAGCTGCTTGACGTTACAAGAATTGACGGCAAGTGGGCTATCGTCAGAGAATATATTGAGGGAACTCCCATGAGCGAGCTTATTGCGGCAAACCCTGAAAAGACAGACGAATATCTTGAAAAGTTTGTTGACATTCAGCTTGAGATTCACTCAAAGAATTCTCCCCATCTTAACAAGATCAAAGATAAAATGCACGCAAAGATCAGCGCTTCAGATTATGAGGCTACTCTTCGCTACGATCTTCACAACCGCCTTGAGGGCATGAAACCCCACAAGAAGGTTCTCCACGGCGACTACTGCCCCAGCAACGTTATCGTTACTCCCGACGGAAAATATTACGTTATCGACTGGGCCCACGCTACCCAGGGTAACGCTTCTGCAGACGCCGCCAGAACATACCTTACCTTTAAGCTTAACAAGCAGGATGACCTGGCAGAGAAATATCTCAGCCTGTTCTGCAAGAAGGCAGATATCCCGAAGCAGCTTGTTCAGCAGTGGATGCCTATCGTTGCCTGCTCACAGAGCACAAAGAACGTTCCCGGTGAACGCGAAATGCTCGACAGCTGGGTAAACGTATTCGATTTCCAGTAATAGTTTTACAGATTTTGCGGAGCGAAAGTTTTCTTTCGCTCCGTTTTTTTGCATGAATTTTTACTCCGTTTTGCCTTAATTATGGAAAAGATTGCTGTATTTTGCTTATTTAACCCTTTATATGTTGACAGTGGGCGTCTTTTGTGTTATTATTCCTACAAGATTACAAGGAATTAAGAAACACGTATAAATACGGTTGATTTTACCAAGAATTTATACTACAATATGTTTGTTTATAACGATAAGAGGTAATGATATGATAGAATTAAAAGATATTGAGTTCAAAGTTGCGTCCGACAAGGGCGAACTTGAGATCATAGACAAAATCAATCTTAAAATAGAAAGCGGAAAGTTCGTTGTAATCACCGGCCCAAACGGCGGCGGAAAGTCAACTTTGGCAAAACTTATAATGGGCATCGAAAAGCCCACCGCAGGCAAAATTTATTTTGACGGTGAGGATATTACAGATCTTTCAATTTCAGAGCGCGCAAAGCTGGGCATCGGCTACGGCTTCCAGACGCCGCCGAGATTTAAGGGAATGACTGTTCGCAAGCTTCTCAGCCTTGCTCACGGCTCAGAACTTCCGGCAGACGCCTGCAGCGCTTATCTTACCAGCGTAGGCCTTTGCAGCGCCGATTATCTTAACAGAGAGGTAGACACTTCGCTTTCAGGCGGCGAAGTTAAACGAATTGAGATTGCCACTCTTATGGCGAGAAATTTAAAACTTGCTATTTACGACGAGCCTGAAGCGGGAATTGACTTGTGGAGCTTTGCGAAACTTGTGGAAAGTTTCAGAGCTATCAGCAAGAACCGCCACGAGAGCGTGCTTATTATCAGCCACCAGGAGCGCATTATGCAGCTGGCGGATGAGATCATTATCATAGCAGACGGAAAAATTCAGAATCAGGGACCGAAAGATGAAATATTTCCTGAGCTTCTGGCGCAGCTTGGCGAAGATAAGTGCTGCGCATTCAGAAAGGAGGGCAAATAATGCTTAAGTTAGACGCAGATATTCTTGAGACCATCGCCAATATCCACGCGGTGCCCGAAGGCGCCTATAATATCCGTAAAAACGGCGAGGCAATGGGCAGACATTCAACAGAGCATATTGAGATAGTGCCCAAGAAGGACAAGCCCGGAATAGACATTATAATTAAACCGGGAACGAAGAACGAGAGCGTCCATATTCCTGTTATTCTTACGGAGACGGGACTGACGGACGTTGTATATAACGATTTTTATATCGGCAAGGACGCAGACGTTGTTATCGTTGCAGGCTGCGGTATCCACAACTGCGGAAATCAGGACAGCCAGCACGACGGAATACACACCTTCCATATTGAAGAAGGCGCGAAGATAAAATATATTGAAAAGCATTACGGCGAGGGCGACGGAAACGGAAAGAGAATTCTAAATCCCCAGACCATTGTAAACCTGGGCAAAAACGCCGTGGCGGAGATGGAGATGGTCCAGATAAAGGGCGTTGACTCCACTAAGAGAGACACAGAGGCTTATCTTGACGACGGCGCAAAGCTGACGATAACGGAACGTCTTATGACCCACGGAAACCAGTACGCCGAAAGCAATGTTGAAATTTCGATGAACGGCGAGGACTGCTCTACTAAGGTTCTCAGCCGAAGCGTAGGCAAAAACGACAGCGTTCAGCTTTTCCACCCAAAGGTTATAGGCAACAACGCCTGCCGCGCCCATGTTCAGTGCGACTCGATTATTATGGACAACGCGAAGATTGCGTCAATTCCTGAAATAGACGCAAACCACAGCGACGCCCAGCTTGTGCACGAAGCGGCAATCGGTAAGATAAATTCCGATCAGTTGTTGAAGCTGATGACTTTCGGACTTTCAGAAGAGGAAGCGGAGGAAATCATCGTTCAGGGCTTCCTGAAATAATAAAAAATCAGCCCGTGATACTTGCGTTTCACGGGCATTTTTATATCAAGGCAAAAATTAAGCGGCAACAAATAATGTTGCCGCTTTTGTTGTTATTCGTTTGTGTTGTCGTCAGGGGCAGTTTCGCTGTTTTCTGTAAATTCAGTGGGCTGAGCGTTTTCAACGTCGTCAGTTGCGTTGTTGTCGTCAACGGCGGGCGTTGTTTCTTCGCTTTCAAAGTTTACAGCGTTTTCGTCTGCTGCAGGTTCTGTTTCATGAGTATAAGCGGATACTTCTTCAAATTCTACAGCCTGAGCCGGTTCGTCGGTTTCAACAGCCGCAGGTTCGTCAACAGGTTCTGCTGTTACGGTTTCAGGCTGGGCTTGATACTGACTTTCAGCCGTGTAAGCAGTGGTTGCCTGCTGTTCGGCTGTTTGAGTATCGTCAGTCTGAGGCTGAGCGTATTGCTCATAGTTGTTGTAACCGCTCTGCTGTGGCTGAGACTGCTGGCTATCCGCACTGCCGCTAAATGGCTGTTCCTGCTGTGCCTGAGGTTCGGTTGGCGGAGTATAATAATACGGCTGTCCGTAAGACGGCTGACCGAATGGCTGCTGGGGATTGCCCTGAGGCGGCTGCTGACCCTGAGGCGCGGTGTAAGGAGCCTGATACTGTGCGTTTGTGTAAGGTTGCTGTGTGTATGTGCCGTTGGGGTCGTATGTCTGGTTTGAGTTTACGGGATTTGTATATGGCGGAGGATATGCGCCGGGGTTCGGCTGCTGATAGCCGCCGTTTGCGCAGTTTGAGTTATATTGTCCGTAACCGCCGTTATACTGAGCATAGCGCTGGTTAAGTTCTCTGGCGCTGAGATAATCCTGCTCAACCGTTTCGCCCGTAGCCAGTGAACGCGCGCGGAAATTCTGGTAGTAGAGCGCTTTTACCGTATACATATACGGATCAACGTAAATGCTTGCAAAGCCAAGGGTTATGACTATAAGCAGGCCCCATCCGATAAAGCTCAGGTCAAGCTCAAAAAGCTCTGTGCGGTGGCCTCTGCACATTTTTCGGCTGAGGCGAAGCGCTTCCATAGGCGACAGGTTCGGGTTGTCTGACATAAGTTCGTAAGCAAAATAAGTACTGTAAGAATAAATTATACCGGGAACAATGAACAGACAGCAAAGAAGCAGTGTAAATATCGTCTTGAGCAAAACGAGAAGAAGCCATTTACCGTAATTGTTGAAAGAGCGCTTGAAAATTGCGCCGATATCGGAGCCTATCTGAATATTATTTGCGGTGCGTACTAAGTAAAGGTAATATCCCGCAAGACCGATTTGCAGAGGCATGAAAACAATTGAGATTATTCCCAGTCCGGCTGTAAGTCCTGTTGTGACGCCGGATACATTTGCTTTTATGCTCATTGGAATAACGGAAGATATTTTGCCTCCGAAATTCTCAATGGGATTGTCTTCGCTGTATTCGTCTTCACTTCCGTCAAAGTTGTAAAAGTCTTCGCCCTGTGAGTCGTCGCCGAAAGTTCCGAAATCGTCGTAATAATCATCGCCGAAATCGTTAAATCCGCCGTAGTTATCGTTGTTGTAGGCGTAGTTTGAATCGTTGTATCTGTCTACGTTGTTTGTAACGTTGGTCCAGAACACTGTGCCTTGAGTTAAAAGCAGTACAACAAGCGTAACGATGAAAAGCGGAAAAACTTTTCCGCTTATCAATAGTCGTGCCTGGGACTTAATAAGTTTTCTGTCAAGTCTCATAAATATCTTCTCTTTTCAGTTAAAAAGCAATTTTTTCCTCAATGAATGCTTCGAGATCTGCAATCGGAATACGAACCTGCTCCATTGTGTCTCTGTCGCGTACTGTTACACAGCCGTCTTCTTCAGAGTCAAAGTCGTAGGTAATGCAGTAAGGAGTGCCGATCTCGTCCTGACGGCGGTATCTCTTTCCGATCGAGCCCGCGTCGTCAAAATCAACGTTGAATTTCTTTGTAAGAGCGGCAAATACTTCTTCAGCCTTGGGAGTAAGTTTTTTGCTGAGAGGAAGAACAGCGGCTTTGAAAGGAGCAAGAGCCGGGTGGAAGTGCATAACAACGCGCTTGTCGTTCTTCTCTGCGTCAATAACCTCTTCGTCGTAAGCTTCTGTAACGACAGCAAGGAAGAGACGCTCAACGCCCAGTGACGGCTCAATTACATAAGGAATGTATTTTTCGCCTGTTGTCTGGTCGAAGTATTCAAGGTTTTTACCGCTGGTGTTGATGTGCTGGGTAAGGTCGTAGTCAGTTCTGTCTGCAACGCCCCAGAGTTCGCCCCAGCCAAAGGGGAAGAGGTATTCAAAGTCTGTTGTTGCCTTTGAATAGAAGCAGAGTTCTTCCGGATCGTGGTCGCGGAGACGGAGGTTATCCTTGCTGATGTTCAGCGAGTAGAGCCAGTCGCGGCAGAAAGAACGCCAGTAGTCGAACCACTCAAGGTCGGTTCCGGGTTTGCAGAAGAATTCAAGTTCCATCTGTTCAAACTCGCGAACGCGGAAGATGAATTTACCGGGTGTGATCTCGTTGCGGAATGACTTGCCTATCTGGGCAACGCCGAAAGGAATTTTTTTGCGGGCGGTGCGCTGAACGTTGGCAAAGTTAACGAAAATTCCCTGGGCTGTTTCAGGTCTGAGATAGATCTCGTCTTTTGAATCTTCTGTAACGCCCTGGAAAGTCTTAAACATAAGGTTGAACTGACGGATGTCGGTAAAGTTGTGGGCGCCGCAGTTGGGGCAGGGAATGTTCTTCTCTTTAATGTAGTTTGACATTTCCTCGTTTGACCAGCCTGCAACGTTAGTTCCGTCAAAAGCTTCGATAAGGTCGTCCGCTCTGTGGCGGGTTTTGCATTCGCAGCAGTCCATAAGCGGGTCAGAGAAGCCGCCCAGATGGCCTGATGCTACCCATGTCTGGGGATTCATAAGGATAGCGCTGTCAAGACCTACGTTGTATTTGTTTTCCTGGATGAACTTCTTGCGCCATGCGCGCTTGATGTTCTCTTTAAGTTCTACGCCGAGAGGGCCGTAGTCCCAGGTGTTTGCCAGACCGCCGTAAATTTCGGAGCCGGGATATACAAAGCCTCTGCCTTTGCAAAGGCTGACAATTTGGTCCATAGTTTTTTCAGTATTCAGCATTGATAATACCTCCGAATATATTTATACAGATATCAGTTTATCACATAAGGCGGTAAAGGTCAACAAAATTATACCTTCCCAAGCGCCGCGGGCAAAAGAAAAAGCGCATCCGTTAGGATACGCTTTTTGTTCATTTTTCGGATTACCAACCAAGTCTGACAATTTCAATTGTGCATGAGCCTGTGCCGTATTTGTAGCAGGCGGCGTGACCTTCGGGAGTAAAGATATCAATTCTTCCCTGTGTTGAAAGTCCGCTTCCGCCGCGGTCGGCTACGGTGTACTCTGTGCCGTCAACACGGATAACAGAGCCGAGAGGCAGCCAGTTGCAGGCAACATAATGAGGGTCTTTCATACCGTTATATACTTTTTTACCGCTGGCGGTAATTCCTCTTGAGTTACCGTTGCAAAGTGAGCAAGCGCAGTAATGAGTATAGCGGCCGCTGATCTTCTGGCCTACGGTATAACCGTTCTTTGATTTAACTCCGTTTGAAGCAACGGCAACTTTCTTTGTGCCTACGCGTTCAACCTGGGTTACAGGTTCCTTTGTGATTTCCTTGGAAACCTCAGTGCGTCTGTCTTCCTTGCCGTTAACGTACTTTACCTTGTAGGTAACGTCCGCGGTGCCTTTAACACCCTTAGTAACGACCTTTGTTTTGCCCTGCTCAAGTGAGGAGTCTTTTGTCTGTTTTGTGTCGTAATCTACTTCTTCGCTTTCAGTTACGTTTGAGTAGGTAACGCGGTAAACGTTTACCTTCATGCCTGCCTTTAGGGATGCGTCTGCAGAAGGTTCTGTGTAATCGTCGTCACCAAGCTGAACGTTAGCGAGTGTAAGAATATCGTTTACCGTTCCCTCAACCAGCGCAAATTCGGTTGACTTTCCGTCTACGTTAAGAGTTACGGTAAATGCTGTGTTGATTTTAATGACCATACCGTCTGATACGGCGTCGGTCAGTTCAAAGTTGAGCTGATCGTTCTTTCCCAGGGTCAGCCCAGCCTCTGTCAGCGCGTCGCCGACTGTATCGGCATACACTGAGTAAGATGTGATCTTTCCGTCTTTTTCAATGTTGACGGTGTGCTGTCTGTCAATTACGATTTTGCCGCCTTTTCCGGCTTCAAATCCGGAAATGTCCAGCTTATCGTTGTCAGCCAGCGTGATATTTGCCTTTGTCAGGATTTCGATTGGTTCCGTTTCATTAGTGGTAACTGTTGTTGCCACACCGTCGGTGATTATCTGAACGTTATACTCACCGAGCAGTCCGGCGAAAGCGGTGGAAGCAAAAACGATGAATGCTATAACCAGAGCGGCCAGAGCAACTGCAATCATTTTTGCCCAGCGTTTGACGCCGACAGTTTCTGATTGGTTAATCATCTTAATCTCCTTTGTTTTTCGGAAAATATTAAACAGACTTGCCGTTATAATATTCATGGTATTTTCTAATGAAAACACCACCAAGCAGAAGCAATATATTCTGCCTTTTCCGTTAGTATTTCCCTAAGACGCTGACAATTATATCACAAATCACTAATCAGTCAAATCTTTTGATTGATGATTTTTGTGCACATTGCACAACTGCTGTTTTTTTTGAAAATAAAATTGGAAAAAGCTAATCAATATCTTGTGGTCATTGCGTTTCTCGGTTTAATGCACTAAAGTGAAATTTTGTGCGATTGGTAGAAAACCACGGTCTAAAGATTTCAATTTGTAACTTTTTTGTTGCAAAATTTCATAAAAGTGGCAAAATATGGCTAAAAAATGTAACTTTTTGTTCAATAAGCGCAAGATATAGTGGCGGGGAAAAATGGCGTAAATAGGCGAAAAACAGGGATTTTCGGGCTAAATCGACACGTGGTGTTTAAATCAAAAAGTAACATTTTGTATTTTTTGGCTCATTTTTGAAGACAAAGGGCAAAAAGTGCGAAATACGATTTAAAGTTGCTGTTTGACTTTTCCTTTTATAAAGGTATCAAGAATTAAGGGCAGGATAAAAGTATAAACGCAAATTGAAAATGAGGAGTTTGACGTGTAAAAGACATTATATATATAATAGGTATAGAAACAGACAAAAAGAGCCGTCAGGGCGGACACCTCTTTTCAACTTAAATTCGGACTAAATACTGCTTTGCGGAATAAGTTTTAGTAAGGACTTCAATATAATATTTAAGTACATAATCGGAATTACTATAATGAGCAATGATCTCGGCATAAAATCAGGTAATTGCATCATCAAAAGCGATATGGTAATATTTGTATATATTTTTTTGGAAGTTGATAATAGATGCATATAATGAAAACCTATTTGGAAAAAGCTTTTTTTATAGTTGTATTTGTTTTGTCGTGTTTTACAATGAACTCGGATAATCTTACCGGTTACATGAGATACGTTTCAACCCAGTTCATTATTTTAAAATGCGCGTTGATTTTTGTTTTTGTGTTTGCCGCGGCATATGTAAACAGAAACAGAATAAATTTTGTATCAAAGGTTACGTCAATCGTAACGGGATGCGCAACAGCGTTGGTTATTCTCGACAACTTGATAACCAAATTCAGCGGAAGCCAGTTTTTGTACAGCGTTTGGTGGATAATATCAATATTTATTGCCCAGGCTACGGTGTTTCTCGTGTTGTCAATATCGAAAGTTGATGATTACAAGTTGTTTTACAATAATTTTTGGCTGTCCTTTATTCCGCTGTATGCGTATATTTTGATACTCTGCTTCCTGCGTCGGCCGTTTTCCGGCAGAACGATTAACGCCGTCCCTTTCAACGGCACTTTTCTGATGCTTGAGGCGTTCATTAACAATCCCAAAGGCAGTTTTGAAGTGCCGCTTATCTTCTTCGGAAATTTGCTGGTGTTTATTCCGATGCCTTTCATTGTGAATAGATTGTTGAAAAACGCAAAACCGATACACATAATGGTTATCGGCTTTATTATTCCTATTGTTGTTGAGGGATACCAGTATGTTTTAGAATGCGGCAATGTAGACGTTGACGATCTTATTCTCAACTGGCTGGGATTTCTTATAGGATTTTTAATTGATTTAGCTTGTCAGAAAAAAATCAAAGCGAAAGTTAAAAAGGCATAAAAACAGAAAGATTAAATGAGTGGATGCAAAAAAAAGCAGACACTCATTTTTTTGTGTCTGCCGTTATCGGGTTTGCTGTTTACTTTTTGAGCCGGCGGCGGAAAAGAGTGCGGAAAATCAAGCGAACCAGAGGACCGCAGAAGAGAAGCTGCCAGATGAGCGCCATCGGCATATTCAATCCGAAAGTCTGAACCCATGTTCCGAATGAGGGCTCTTTAAAAAGAAGCGTTGCAATAAGGCTCATTGTGGGGCACATTATGCAGACTATCATAGTTGAAATTGCGTATGTAATAAACTGGGGTCTGTCGGTTGGTTTCATAAACGTGAAAGCCAGTTTCGTTGCAAGTTTTTCAACAACGAAAAACTCAAGCACAAAGGCTATCGGAGCCATTATCGGCAGTTCGTGGAAAGCCATAATAAAAGTTTTGTCCGTTACGCCCCCTGTGTTTAGCGCAACGTTGTACACAATCATTCCGTAAACCATGATGACTGCCATGATTGCTGTAAATACGATGTTCTGAAATTTTGTTTTAGGCATTTTTGTTCCTCCTCGTGAAAATAAAATAAAAAAATAACAGAGTAACATGACTATCGTCTCGTTACTCTGTTTCACTGCGACTACCGCCTATTGCCGATATATTTTATCATTTTTTTCAGGCTCATGTAATAGTTTTTTTATCGGTAAATGAAACAAACATTTGTGATATTTGTTGGAAATTTTTATATATTAGACAGAATGTTTCGCCCCATCGTTGACAGCAGAAGAAGTTGGATATAAAATTGTTAGCATACTAATAATTTTAGCTGTTGGTGATATTTTATGGACTACAGTTTTCATTATCTGCTGTTGGCGTCACAGGGACTTTTTCAGAAAAAGATCATGAGCGAGTTGAGCGAATGTGGGCTTACCGCCGGTCAGCCGAAGATTCTCGACTATCTCGGACTTCACGACGGAAGCGTTCAAAAGGACATTGCGCTGGCGTGCCAGATTGAGCCGGCAACCCTTACAGGCCTTTTGAGCAGAATGGAGGAAAAGGGGCTTGTCCTTCGCAGAAGTGAAAACTCAAACAGAAAATCAATCCACGTTTACCTGACCCCGGAAGGGAAAGAAAAACAGCGCCGTGTGCTCGCCGCGTTTGACGAGCTTGAAAAGCGGATTTTTGAGGATATGCTCCAGGAGGAACAGGAAAAACTTAAGGACGGTCTTTATAAAATATGCGCCAAACTGTGCGACCCGGAGGTGCTTCAATGAGTAAAAAAGAACTTATAAAAAGATACGCGTTTTTTGTTTTCGGACTGTTTGTCAATTCCCTTGGCATAAGCCTGATTACAAAATCAGATATGGGAACATCGCCTATATCCAGCATTCCGTATACGCTGAGTATCGGTCTGCCCCTGTCGCTGGGAATGTTTACTCTGATTTTCAGTCTTTTGCTTATCGTAATACAACTTATAATAATGAGAAAAAATTTCCCGAAGCAGTACTGGCTCCAGATACCTGTTTCGCTTATTTTTTCTTATTTTATAGATCTTACAATGAGTATGCTTGATTTTCTTGATCCCGATACTTACTTGCTTCAGGCAGTTTCGCTTGTGGCGGGCTGTATTGTTTTGGGAACGGGCGTATTTATGGAAACTGCCGCAAACGTGGTAATGCTGCCCGGCGAATGCACCGTTAAAGCGATAACAACGGTGAGCAAAATAGATTTCGGAAAAAGCAAAATTGCAATGGACGTAACTATGTTCGTTATCGCCGCTGTGATAGGAATTGTAATGTATCACAAATTGGCAGGCGTCCGTGAGGGCACGTTCATCTCCGCCATTGCGGTGGGCTTTATCGCCAGACTTCTGAACAAATCAATAGGAAAGAAAATCCAAACTATTTTCAGCTGATAAAATAAAGACGCCGCTGTGCAAAAAGCACGGCGGCGTTTTGGCGTCCCCGGCGGGATTCGAACCCACGGCCTTCCGCTTAGGAGGCGGACGCTCTATCCTGCTGAGCTACGGAGACGTATTCGGTGTTTAGTTTTTGCTTTGCCGTTCATTCGGAAAGCTTATATATTATATAATAATTCTGCTTTGCCTGTCAACGCAAAAGAGGATGTTTATCGCTTCGGCTTTATTAAAGCAAGGGTCGGGAAATAAAGAAAAAACCGAACCTTAAACTCAAGGTTCGGTTTGTTGGTGACCCGGACGAGAATCGAACTCGTGTTACCGCCGTGAAAGGGCGGTGTCTTGACCGCTTGACCACCGGGCCGTTGGTGGCTTTAACTGGATTCGAACCAGTGACACTGCGGGTATGAACCGCATGCTCTAGCCAACTGAGCTATAAAGCCATATGTGTCATGTGCAAACTTGCAAACAGAATTATATCGTATAACTTCGAATTTGTCAACACTTTTTTTAAAATGGTTATATTATTCATGCTAAAGTCGATAATTAGCACATTTGTTTGACATTGAATATTCATCGTGATACTATATATAATGTATATAATATGCATTGCGGTTCCTGCTATTCATAAATACCGGAGGTAAAAAATGGAATACATCACTGAGAAACAGCGAGAGGTATTTGAATATATCAAAAAAATAATCGGCGAGAGGGGCGTCGCTCCCTCTGTTAGGGAAATCGGCCAGGCGGTTGGGCTTCGTTCAACGTCGTCTGTTCAGTATAATTTGAACGCCCTTGAAGACGCGGGATATATTGAGCGCGACCCTAATCTTAAGCGCACAATAAGGCTTACCGGTGCAGCGGGCCACGTTTCCCATATTCCTCTTCTCGGCACCGTTACCGCAGGCGCTCCGATTTTGGCGGCTCAGTATATTGAGGAGTACATACCAATTGCCGGCGCAAAAAATACAGACAATCTTTTTGCGCTCCACGTTAAGGGCGACTCAATGATAAACGCCCACATCGTGGACGGGGATATCGTTGTTATTGAGCGCTGTCCCGTTGCGGAAAACGGCGATATAGTCGTCGCGCTTATAAACGACGAAGCCACAGTAAAGCGCTACTATAAAGAAAAAGGCCATTTCAGGCTTCAGCCGGAAAATGAAAAGTACGAACCTATTATCGTTGACGAGCTTGTATTATTGGGCAAAGTAAAAACTGTGATAAGAAATTATTAACGATAATTGGCAAAGGTTGATAGACACAATGTTTTGTGGTAAAATAACGCAGGCTGAATGATTAATAAGAGGTGTTATTATGAGCGAATGCAATCACGACTGCTCAAGCTGCAGTTCAAATTGTTCTGAAAGAAAAAATCCGGCTGATTTCAGAAAGCCGATGAACAAATACAGTAAAATCAAAAAGGTTATCGGCGTTGTCAGCGGTAAAGGCGGCGTCGGCAAGAGTTTTGTAACCTGCCTTTTGGCGTCAAAGTGCGCCGCCGCAGGTCTGAAGGTAGGCGTTCTTGACGCTGATATTACAGGGCCGTCGGTTCCTAAATCTTTCGGTATCCACGAAAGAGCAAGGCAGGACGGCGAGTGCCTTCTTCCTGCCGTAACAAAAAGCGGTATCAAGATGATGAGCATAAATCTTCTTCTTGAGGACGAGAATTCACCCGTTATCTGGAGAGGCCCCGTTATCAGCGGAGTTATCGAGCAGTTTTGGACTGACGTTCGCTGGGGCGAGCTTGACTATCTCTTTGTTGATATGCCTCCGGGAACAGGCGACGTTGCGCTGACTGTTTTCCAGAGCCTGCCTGTTGACGGAATAGTTATTGTTTCAACTCCCCAGGATCTTGTAAAGATGATTGTAAGCAAGGCGTTTAACATGGCAAAGATGATGAAAGTGCCCGTTCTCGGCCTTGTTGAAAATATGAGTTATTTTACCTGCCCTGACTGCGGAAAGAAGCACGCCATCTTCGGAAACTCAAAGATTGACGAAACGGCGGCGGAGTTCGGGCTTCCAGTTTTGGCTAAACTTCCTGTTGACCCGGCGGTTAACGCGCTGGTTGACGAAGGCAGAGTGGAGGATGTTGACTGCGACGCTATTGACGAGTTTGTCAGTGTGCTGAAAGGAGAATAAAAATGCCTAAAAGAGCGGATTATATAAGTTGGGACGAGTATTTTATGGGAATATCCCTGCTTTCCTGCTGCAGGAGCAAGGACCCGAATACTCAGGTAGGCGCCTGTATCGTAAACAGTGAAAACAGAATAATGAGCGTTGGTTACAACGGTTTTCCGAAAGGATGCAGTGACGACGAGTATCCCTGGGAGAGAAGCGGCGAGGACCAAAACGAAACGAAGTATCCCTTTGTTTGCCATGCCGAGCTTAACGCAATTCTCAACGCCGGCGGAAACAGCCTTAAGGGCTGTAAGATTTACGTTGCGCTTTTCCCCTGCAACGAATGCGCCAAGGCAATTATTCAAAGCGGTATTAACGAGGTGATTTACATAAGCGACAAGTACGCAGATTCTGCCGCAACTATTGCCAGCAAAAGAATGCTTGCTTCTGCAGGTGTTAAGCTTACTCCTTTTAAGTCTGATAAAAAGATTACTATTTCTTTTGATGAAAAGGATATATAAATGAAGGTAGATATTTACGACTTTGACAAAACGCTTGTCCCTTTTGACAGCGGGTCGCTTTTTATAGGATACTGCTTTTTGCACTATCCGTGGATTATTATTTATACCCCGGTGTTGGTGATTTCAGCCCTGCTGTGGGTAACAAAAATAATAAGTTTTACAAAATTCAAGAAAATATGCTTTATGTTTGTTCCGCTAATTCCTCTTGACAAGGCGGTAAAAGGTTTTTGGGACAAGCACGAGCACCAGGTCTTTCCATGGTTTAAGGAGCGCACGAGAACAGCTGTTGTTATCAGTGCTTCCCCTGATTTTCTTCTGGGCGAAATTCAGAAAAGGCTTGGTTTAAAGTACCTTATCTGTACACGCCACAACAGAAAGACCGGCGCCATTATCGGCGAAAATTGCAGAGACGATGAAAAGGTAATCCGTTTCAGAAAAGAATTTCCTCAGGCGGAGGTTCAGGACGTTTATTCCGATTCATACACTCACGACAGGCCGATATTTTCTTTGGCAAATGGTAATTGTTATCATATTGAAAACGGCGAACGCGTTTTGTTCGACTACAATAAACAATACAACAGCAAGTAGGTTAATCAATGAAGTATTTTGGCACGATTATTCTGACATTGGTTGTTGCGGTAGGAATGATAGTAGGCGTTTATTATTATTTCAACGGTTATAACGAGCCGAAGAGCAGTGTTACGCTTACCACCGCCGCCACAAAAGAAACAACTGAAAATTCAAATAAAGTATTTCTTGCCGAAAACAAGGACGGCGATTTCAAGCTTTACAAGCAGGGGAAAAAGGTTCTCCTTGAGCATAACGGTAAAACCAACGAATTTACCGGCTGGAGTGAATATATAGACGCCGAAAAGCCGAAAATGTATTATGCGGATTTTGACAACGACGGGGAACGGGAACTTCTTATCCAGGTGGTTTCCGGCAATAATCTTTACGGCGGAGAAACCAAATATTCCTACGACCTTTATATTCTTTCGCCTCAGCAACAGGAAAACGGCGATTACGAATACACAATTGTTCAGGCAAACAGAGATACGTGGCGCCAGCCTTTTGAGCAATATATTAAGTGCGGCGTAAATCAGCTGAAGAAGGACAAGTCCCGTATTCAGGTGGTTATGGACAATGCCAGCAACACAATTTCCTATAATGAAGACACGGGTATTTCCACCTCAAAGTATGTGGGTTACGCAAGAGCCGATAAAAACAACGAAGGAAATTACAAAACGCTTGCCAGATGGGACAAGGGCAACGGCAAATACGTTATTGACGGAAACAAAATAACGGTTGAAATTGACATCAGGGTAACTTATGAAGATGAAAAAACCGCTTCTGTCATCGGAAAAATATACTGCGGCCTTGTGCTGGACAGTTCAGAATTCTCAATAAGAGCGAACAGCGTTTATTTTGAGGCTTCTGAAGACAGAAGAGTTACCGACCCGAGAGAAACTGCTTCTGAAAACTGGAAATATACTATTGACAATATTGCCACTGCCGCTTCTTCAACTGATACTAATATAAACTGGATAGAGGCGGAATTTGAGGTTCCGTCTTCAGGCAGCAGTGATAAGAAGTCCTTTGTTTCAATGGAAAGCGAGATAAAATCTGTTGACAGCATTGAGATAACAAACAGAAAAATCGTTCTTACCGCTAAGGATGGATTTAACTTTGTAAACTCAAACGTAACCTCAGGAGATTACAGCGTTTCTATTACTCTTGACGATGTGGACTATGATATTGTTTCTTCTGCCGAGGTAAGCAGCAGCGGCTCAAACAGCGTTCTTACTTTTACGCTGGACAAGAGTTACAAGAGAAGCGACCTTAAAAATATTTCCATCAAGTTCGGCGCTTGATAAGATTTGCCTAAATTATTAAACTAAGATAAACAATCGTCTATAAACATTGACTTTTGGTCGGCGTGTGATATACTTTTGCAAAAAAGGAGTGATAGACACATGCGAGAAACGGTTATTTGCGCGGATTCTACCTGCGATTTGCCAGATTATATTGTAGAGCAGAGGGATATTCGCATTACTCCTTTGTCAATTCTTCTTGGAGAAAAGTCTTATCTTGACGGGCTTGAGATCAGCCCCAGAGAGATTTACGATCATGTTAAAGAAACAGGCGAGCTTCCGAAAACGGCGGCGGTTTCACCGAGTATTTATTATGATTTGTTTAAGCGCCTGACGGACGAGGGGAAAGACGTTGTTCATATCGGTCTTTCTTCCGCGATTTCATCCAGTTTCCAAAACGCAATGGTTGCGGCTTCTGAATTCAGCAATGTTTATTGCGTTGATTCCCGCAATCTCTGCATGGGAATGGGGCTTCTTGTGCTTAAGGCCTGCGATTTCCGCGACGCGGGTATGGACGCTAAGCGAATTGCCGCTAAAATCAGCAAACTGGTTCCTAAAGTTTCTTCTACATTTGTGCTTGACAATCTTGAGTATCTCCACAAGGGCGGCAGATGTTCCGGCGTTACCCGCTTCGGCGCAAACGTTTTGGGAATTAAGCCCAGTATCGCCGTAACGGCTGAGGGAACTCTTGAAGTATCCAAGAAATACCGCGGAAAAACAGAGGCGGTTTATCGCCAGTACGCCAACGACAGACTTGCGGAGGTTAACCGCATTGACCAGTCCAGAATAGTTATTGCCAACAGCGGCAACGTAAGCGCAGACACAATCGCTTTTGCAAAAGGACTGATTGCCGGCAAGGCGAACTTCGGCGAAATAATTCTTGCGGAGGCGGGCTGTACTATTTCCAGCCACTGCGGGCCCGGAACTTTCGCAATATTCTATATTAAAAAATAAATTCTGATTTCCTTTAAATTCAGAAAATTTAAAAGGCGGGCAACCGCCTTTTGCTGTTTCAGTATTGTAAACAAATAGTCGTTCGGAGGTAAACAATGAGCCTTAAAATTGATATTCTCCACGCTCTCCAGAGCAGTGGTACATATGTAAGCGGCGAAGAATTGGCGCGCCGTTTCGGAAAGAGCCGCGCCGCAGTGTGGAAAGCGGTGAAGTCGCTTCAAAACGACGGCTATCTTATTGACGCCGTTACAAACAGAGGATATATCCTTACAGGTGACAACGACCTTATTACTTCAGACATTATTGCACCGAAACTTGATTATAATGTCAAAGTTTTGTATTACCCCACCGTTGATTCCACCAATACTCAGGCAAAGCGGCTGATTAACGACGGCGAGAAAGACGTTATTCTTGTTGTTGCGGACGAACAGACTGCGGGAAGAGGCCGCCAGGGCAAGTCGTTTTACTCTCCTCCGATGACGGGAATATATATGACGCTGGTGGTTCACCCCAACAAGGGACTGCAGGACGCTGTTACCGTTACAACCGCCGCAGGTGTAGCCGTCTGCAGAGCCATTGAAAAACTCACTGATAAAAAGCCCCAGATAAAATGGGTAAACGATGTTTATATCGGGGAAAACAAGATATGCGGTATTCTTACGGAAGCAATCGTGGATTTTGAAACATCGGTTGCAGAAAGTATGTTGGTGGGAATAGGAACGAATATTAAGACGGTGGCTTTTCCCGAAGATATTGAAAACGCCTCCTGTCTTGACGCTGACGTAAAGCGTTCAGACCTTATTGCGGCTATAACGAACGAACTTATGGCTATTATAGACGGAGGATATAAAGAATTTATTGATTATTACCGCACCCACAGTATGCTCATAAACAGGAAAATCAATTTTATTCAAAACGGAAAAGTGACCCCTGCAACAGCAATCGCCATTGATGAGAGCGGAGGCCTTGTTGTCCGCCTTGAGGACGGAAGCGAAACCACGCTGAGAAGCGGCGAAATAAGCGTTCGCAAAAGATAACAGCCTGGTGTTTTTTACAAAATATCATTATCTTTATATTTTTATCATGTTAGGGTTGCAATACTCTTCCTTTGAGACTAAAATAGTTTCGTAAAATGAAAGGAAGTGTATAAAGTGGGCAAAAAGAAAAGAGTGCCTATTCACGAAACGACTTACATATGCACGTCGCTGGCGCTGGTCAGCGGGTTCCTTGAAGTATATACTTATCTGCTCAAGGGCGGCGTTTTTGCCAATGCCCAGACCGGTAACTTTGCTCTTATGGGAATGGCGATAGCAAAGGGTGAATTTTCAAAAGCGCTGACATATCTTATTCCCATGTGCTTTTACGTTTTGGGAATAGCCCTTACTGTAACAATGCCCAGACTGCTGGACGATAAAGGTCATATCCACTGGAACATTGTTTTTGTATTTTTTGAAATTGTGATGCTGGCGATAATCGGAAGCCTGCCGAGTTCGGTGAACTTCACCGTTTCAACGGTGACCGTGGCGTTTATCTGCGCTATGCAGTACAACACCTTTAAACGAACAAACCGTCTTGCGTTTTCGTCAACTTTCTGTACAAACAATCTCAGACAGGTTGCTCTGCATATGATTGATTTCTTCCGCACGAAAGACAAGCAGAGCCTGAGAAACAGTTTTCACTATATGACAATAAACGCTTCGTTTTTGCTGGGAGCAGTTGTGGGTACATTCTGCGTTAAAGCTTGGGCGGAAAAATCAGTCTGGTTCTGCTGCGCAGTGCTTGTTCCCGTGCTTTTAGCTCTTATCTTCGGCCAAAAAGAACTGGCAATAGAAGATGAACATATTGAAAAAGTAAAAGAACAGTAAATAAAGAAAGCCGCCGCGGATTAACCGCGGCGGTTCTTTTTGTTGATTTTAAATTTCGTCCTGCTTGAGCGTTTCGATAATGTTGTCATTCTTGATTTTGCTCATTGAGTAAACAAGAGCAAATCCGATTATCAGGAAGATGGCAACAATTGCTATCAGGTAGTACTGCCAGCGGAAGGTGTAGCCGTAGTCAAAGCTCTGTGCCAGCGTAAGGTACATCAGATAATCAATGCCGAAGCTTATCAGTATGCCCCAGAAGATGGATTTCAGTCCGTAATAAATGCTTTCAAGGTAGATTGATTTCTTGAAGCTCCTTGGGGTCATTCCCACGGATTTTATCATTGCGAACTCTCGTCTGCGTTCTTCCATTGAAGTGGAAATGGTGTTGATAATGTTTGTTACCGAGATGAGAGTGATAAGGATAATGAAACCGTAGCCGAACACGTTTGTAACAGTGACGATTGCGCTTTTTCTGTTGGCGTTTTCGGTAAGGTCATTCAGTGAAAATCCGATGCCGATATCGTTGAGGGTCTCATCGAGAGTTTCCATAACCTCCTTGTGATCTTCGGTGATAACACCGTAAGACATTGCGCCAACTCCGTCGTCAAAAACGGTGAAGAACGTGTCGTAAGGCATAACAAGAATAACGCGGTTGTAAAATTGGTCAAAGTTGCCGGATTTCGGAGCGGCAGTTGTCTGATTTTCAATCTTTACTGACCAGTCTTTATTGATGGGATTGTTCTGTTCGTCGTAACTTCCGGGGAAGAAGCCGCTTATTGTCTTGCCTGTAAGATCCTGGTACATCTCAACAGTCTTTGACTTTTTATCATCTATGTTGTTAAGTTCTGCCGTGTTGTAAAGAATAGCGGCGGGCTTTGAAGCGTCGTGATATTTTGACGCGTCTGTTCCCAGTTCGGCTGCATATTCGTCAAAAGATTTGTTGTCAAGACATAATGCAACCATTGAATCTTCTGCCAAAAGGTCCTTGTATTCGCTTGCTTCGGAAGAGAGATATTCTTTTGACTTGTCAAAGGTAATGTTGTAGCAGATTGCTGAGCCGCGGTAATCGCTTACGTTGGGCATCTTGTTAAGCTGCTGTTCAACTACTTTTGCGTCGTCTTTGCTGTTGAGAGAAATATATACGTTTGTGGGATATGAGTCATAATTGGTGTTTATCATGCCTGTAAAGATACCAGAGAAATTGGCAACAGAAAGGAAGAGAACAATGCTCATTGAAAGAGCGAAAACTATGTTGCGGCTTCTTTTTCCGTTGCGCTTAAGGTTCTTTGCGGCAAGGGAGCCTTCACAGCCGAAGAGTTTTTCGGTAAGGCGGGAGGTTTTAAGTTTTTTGCTGTTTTTAACTTTAACTGTGTTTGCCTGGCGGATAGCGTCAATGGCAGTTGTTTTTGAAGCGCGGCGCGCTGGGATATAAGCGGAAACCATTATGGTGAGAGCGCTTAAAATAACAGTGCCTAAAATAACTATCCAGTTAACGTGTACTCTTAGTGTAGTGCTGTCGGAAGATGATGACAGCGCCAATGCCTCGATCTGCGGTCCAATCGCTTTAAACGTTACGGCAATACCGCCGATACCTGCAAGAAGGCCAACGGGAATACCGATAACTCCGAGAAGCAGGCTTTCGTAGTAAATGGAGTTGCGCTTCTGGCGTTTTGTTGCGCCTACGCTTGCCAGCATTCCGAGATATTTTGCTCTCTGCTGGTATGAAACGGCGAAACTGTCGTAAATCATAAACACGGAAGCGGCAACGATAAGAAGAAGGATTATTCCTGCAAATCCGCCCAGAGCAAGGTTGAGCGTCTGGTCGTCGGAAACGCCTGAAAATACAAACAGGTCGTAGTTAGTTGCGGGCTTATCTGCTCCGATAAGTTTTGTTGTTGCGTCTATTTTGTCCCATATATGACGGTCCAGTTTGTCATAACGGACAATAATGTTGACTGTGCCGTCAGGCAGTGTGTCGTCAACGCCGCAAATTATCTTGTTGTAATTAGTAGAGCTGTTTTCAGTGTCTGTAATACCGCAGATAGTGTACTGGGTGTCAACATAATCGCCTGTGGTGTTGTTTGCATAGTTGATTGTGGGGATAGTCACCTTGTCGCCCACTTTCCATTTAAGGTCGTTGTCCTTAATGAAATCGCGGCGTACGACTATTTCGCTTGTGTTTTGGGGCATTCTGCCTTCAGCCAGTTTGATGCCGAAAATATCCATGTAATTTTCGTCCATGGCTTTAAGAGTTGTATACGCTCTGCCGCTCTGAGTGTCAGGGCGTATATTCAGCTCGGCAATATCTGCTCCGTAGCCGTACTGCTCAATATTTTTGTCTTCTTTAAGGGGTTTTACATTTTCAAGAGAAACCGATTCGTAAGAAGTGTGCCAGTTGCCGCCGTAAACGATAGAAGTTTCTTTCATGAAATTCACAAATGAAATGGCGCTGGTGAATACCGCGGCAACCATAGCAACGGAAATAATAATTCCGATAAGGGTAACCACCGTGCGCTTTAAGTTGCTTTTCAGGTGGCGAAAAGTCAGTTTTGCAATAATGTTCACGGCAGCATCACCTCGTCCCTGACGATTTTACCGTCCTCAACGGCGATAATTCTGTCTGCGCTCAGCGCAATGCGTTCATCGTGAGTAATAATGATAACTGTCTGGTTAAGTTCTTTGTTAAATCTGCGGAGAAGTTCGATAATCTCTTTTGAGTTTTTGCTGTCAAGGTTTCCGGTGGGTTCGTCTGCCAGCAGGATAGCAGGGTTGTTCATAAGCGCTCTGCCGATTGATACTCTCTGCTGCTGACCGCCTGAAAGCTCGGAGGGTAAGTGGCTGAGGCGGTTTTCAAGCCCGAGTTTCTCAACAAGATTATCGTAATGAGCCTTGTCTGCCTTCTTGCCGTCAAGCAGAAGCGGAAGGGTCATGTTTTCCTCAACTGTGAGAATGGGAATAAGGTTGTAAAACTGGTAAATAAGTCCGATTTGGCGGCGGCGGAAGATTGCCAGCGCCGTTTCGTCAAGCTGTGTAATATCTGTTCCGTCAACAAAAACGTGGCCAGAGGTGGGAGTGTCAACGCCGCCCATGATGTGAAGCAGTGTTGATTTACCTGAACCTGAGGGTCCGATTATTGCAACGAACTGTCCTTTCGGAACGGTGAAAGATACGTTATCGAGTGCACGCACCTCTGTGTCACCTTTACCGTAGACTTTTGATAAATTTTCAATCCTTAAAATATCCATATTGTTTTCTCCTTTTTAGTGGCGGGTGTGTGTATTTCCTTTTACAACTACACTATAACGTATTAATGTTACAGCTCGGTGACTTTTTCAGTGACAGTTTTGTCACTTTTAATTTTTTTAATAAAAAAGCCGGAAAGCAATTCCGGCTTTGGCGGCGTTGCCCGCTAAACTATCAGTTTGTAAAATCTTATTATAAATGTTGTTCCTTTTCCCAGTTCGCTTTCAACGTCAACAACGGCGTTTTCTCTATTGAATATTGATTTTGACAGTGCCAGTCCGATGCCTACGCTGTCGGGGGAACTGTTTTTACCTCGGTAAAAGCGCTCGAAAATATGGGGCAGATCCTCTTTTGCTATTCCGCAGCCGTCGTCTTTTATTTTCAGCTCGGCGTAAATAGGCGTTTGGCTTCCGCTTATATCCAGCCTTCCGCCTTCGTCCATATGCTCAAGGCAGTTTTTGATAATGTTCTGGACGGCTTCCGTTGTCCAAAGCAGATCTCCGCTGAATTTTACTGCGTCGCACTTTGGGTTAATTGTTATTCCCCGAAGTTCTGCCTGAATTAAGAACGGTTCCAGCGACTTTTTTATAACGAGAGCCAGTTCAACGGGATCGCTTTTCAGCGTTACAGTGTCTGCGTCAAATTTTGAGATTTTCAGCAGGGTAAGCAGCATCCACTGCATTTTCTTCAGCTGACTGTCAATATTTTCAAGAAACTCACGCCGCTTTGCTTCGTCAAGGTCTTCCTGCCTTAAAAGGTCGGTCATTACTGTCATTGAAGTAATAGGCGTTTTCAGCTGGTGGGAAATATCTGCCAGAGAATCGGCAAGATAATTTTTGTCTTTATAAAGAAGTTCAGACTGGGTCTGGAGTTTCTTTGCGGTTTTGTAAATGTTGTTTTGAAGGATTGAAAGTTCGCCCTCTTCGTTGTCCGGAACGGAGAGACTGGCGGTGCCGTTTACAATGGTGGTAAGATAATCGGAAAGTTCGTTTATCTTTTTCTGGCGTTTTATATTGTAGATTATAAAAACGGCGGTGAGCGCAAGACAGGCGGCAAGAGTTATCCCGCCGCAGACTGCGTCTATAAGAAATGCTCCAACAGACGCCGCCGCGGTAATAGCCAGCGACAGCAGAATAACGGCGGTAATATTTTTATTTCTCATATCAGTCCACCTTATAGCCCATTCCGCGCACCGTTTTTATTATTTTCGGCTCAATGGGGTCGTCCTCAATTTTTTCACGAAGCCGTTTAATGTATACCGTCAGGGTGTTGTCGTTGACGAAATCTCCCGCAACGTCCCAAATGCTCTGGAGCAGGGCGCTTCGACTCATTATTCTTCCTCTGTTTTGGATAAGGGTCAAAAGAAGTCTGTATTCCAGCGCGGTGAGAAGAATTTCTTCCCCGTCTTTGATAACTTTCGCTTCCTGAAGTTTTACTGTAATATTGCCCAGCTCTATCTGGTTCGGCGCGGAGGCGCCGGATGCGCGGCGAAGAACAGATTTTATTCTTGCCATAAGTTCTCTTACACGGAAAGGCTTGCTTATATAATCGTCTGCTCCGAGTTCAAGACCCATAACAACGTTTACTTCGTCATCAAAGGCGGTGAGAAATATTACGGGGGTATTGCTCTTTTCTTTTATTGCGCGGCAAACGTCGTATCCGGAGCCGTCAGGGAGCGTTAAGTCCAGCAGGCACAAATCGAAACTGCCGTTTTTGACTTCTTCCAGCGCCTTAGCCACGGAGGGGCAGTGGGTTACCTCATAACCCTCGCTCTGAAGCGAGTACTGCAATCCCTGGGCAATGGTTGAGTCGTCCTCAAGCATCAGGATTTTCATTTTTTCTCAGCCTTTCTTAAATTTGTTTCCATTTTTTATCTTTTTCGGAAAGAATTATTTCCATTCCCTCTTCAATAGGCCATTTAACGTTTATCGTCGGGTCATTCCAGGCTATTCCGCTCTCGTCTTCGGGGTGGTATAGGTCGTTGACTTTGTAGCAGAATTCTGCCGTTTCGGAAAGCACAAGAAATCCGTGGGCAAATCCTTCGGGAATAAGAAACTGCTTTTTGTTTTCTTCTGTCAGTTCTATACCGTACCACTTAAGATACGTGGGACTGCCCGAGCGGAGATCCACCGCAACGTCAAACACCCTGCCTTTGATTACCCTTACAAGTTTTGCCTGGGGGTGGTTTACCTGGCGGTGAAGTCCTCTGAGCACTCCGTAGGTGCTTGCGGACTGATTGTCCTGAATAAAGTCGTAAAAAAGGCCTGCTTCTTCCATGTCGTGCTTGTTATACGTTTCGCAGAAGTAGCCTCTCCTGTCACCGTGGACAGTTGGGGTTATAACACACAGCCCCTCTATTCCTCCGACATTTTTTTCTACTCTTATCTGACCCATTTTATATTACTTCCGTTTCTTTAAGGTATCGTTTCAGCGCGTCTCTCCAGTGGGGCATCGGCTCAAATCCGTTTTTCTTCAATGCGGAGCAGTCCATTCGGCTGTTGAACGGTCGGCGTGCCTTGGCGCCGTATTCTTCGGAGGAAACAGGCAAAACCTCAACGTTTTTGCCTGCCTCTTCAAAAATAGCTTTGGCAAACTGGTACCAGCTGATATATTCCCCGCTGTTTGAAGCGTGGTAAATTCCGTATTTTTCGCTTTCTGCCATATCCGCCAGCAGTTTTGAAAGATCGCGGGTGTAGGTTGGGGCGCCTATCTGGTCGTCTACGACAGTAAGCTTTGAATGTGTCTCGCTAAGGCGCAGCATTGTTTTTACAAAGTTTTTTCCGCCTCTGCCGAATACCCATGAAATGCGAACAATAAAATGTTTCGGTGTTTCAAGAACAGCCAGCTCGCCCTCATACTTCGTTTGGCCGTAGACGTTTATCGGCGCCTGAGTATCATCGGGTTTAAAAGGAGTTTCGCCCTCGCCGCAGAAAACATAGTCCGTAGAGGGGTAAATGATTTTTGCACCGATTTTTTTGCAGGCTTCTGCAATATTGCGGGTGCCCGCGCTGTTTATCTTTCGGCAAATATCCTCCTGCTCTTCCGCAAGGTCAACGTTTGTGTATGCCGCGCAGTGGATAACGCATTGGGGCTTTTGATTTTCAAAATATTCGTTAACGCTCTTTTCGTCCGTTACGTCAAGAGTGTCCGCGTCTGTTCCCAGAACGGTGTGGCCTCGGCGGCGCAGTTCTTCCGTCAGGTCGGTTCCCAGCTGGCCTGACGCGCCTGTTACAAGTATTTTCATTCAGCCATCCAGCCTTTCGCCGTACATTTTGTCAAAATAATCGCGGTAAGCTCCGCTGATTATGTTTTCCCACCAGGATTTGTTGTTAAGGTACCATTCGATTGTTTTTCTTATTCCGGTATCAAAATCCGTTTTGGGAAGCCAGCCCAGTTCGCCGTGAATTTTTGACGGGTCGATAGCGTAGCGCATATCGTGGCCGGGGCGGTCCGTAACGTAGGTTATAAGGCTTTCGGGTTTGCCCAGTTCATTCAGTATCGTTTTTACAACTTCAAGATTTGTCTTTTCGTTGTGGCCGCCGATATTGTAAACTTCGCCCTCTTTGCCCTTCCTCATTACAAGGTCTATTGCCGCGCAGTGGTCGTCAACGTAAAGCCAGTCGCGCACGTTGCTTCCGGTGCCGTAAACAGGCAGAGGCTGGTTGTCCAGCGCTCGTGAAATCATCAGCGGTATCAGTTTTTCGGGGAACTGATATGGGCCGTAGTTGTTTGAACAGCGGGTAATTGAAACCGGCAGCGAGTAGGTGCGGCTGTACGCCAGCACAAGCAGATCCGCAGACGCTTTTGAAGCCGAGTAAGGGCTTGATGTGTGGATAGGCGTGTCCTCGGTGAAAAGCAGGTCGGGTCTGTCAAGGGGCAGATCGCCGTAAACCTCGTCGGTAGAAACCTGGTGAAAACGTGAAACGCCGTATTTTCTGCAGGCGTCCATCAGCACCTGAGTTCCCAGAATGTTGGTTTTAAGGAAAATTCCCGGGTCCTCGATTGAGCGGTCAACGTGGCTCTCTGCGGCAAAGTTGACTACTATTTCAGGGCGTTCCTGCTCAAAGAGTTTTTCCACGTCCTCTTTTGAGGCAATATCACCTTTTACAAAGCGAAACTGCGGGTTGTCCATAACCGGCGCCAGTGTTTCGGCGTTGCCGGCGTAAGTAAGCTTGTCAAAGCAGACGATTCTGTCCTCTGGGTGGTTTTTAAGTTGATAAAAGATAAAGTTGGCGCCGATGAAACCGGCACCTCCGGTAACGATAACAGTCATAATTCTTCCTTAATATTTTATTTCTCCTGCGGCAACCTTTTTAAGGTAAGCGCCGTAATCTGATTTTCCGTATTCTTCAGCGGCAGAAAGCAGCTGCTCTTTCGTTATCCAGCCGCTGATATATGCTATCTCTTCGGGGGATGATATCTGCATTCCCTGTTGATTTTCTATTGTTTTAACAAAGTTGCCCGCTTCGATAAGGCTGTTCATGGTGCCTGTATCAAGCCATGCGAAACCTCTGCCCAGAAGTTTTACGTCAAGTTCGCCTGCTTCAAGATAAATCTTGTTCAGGTCGGTTATCTCAAGTTCGCCTCTGGCGGAGGGGGAAAGAGACTTTGCGTATTCGCAGCAGCGGTTGTCGTAAAAATAAAGCCCTGTAACGGCGTAATTGCTTTTGGGATTTTTCGGCTTTTCCTCAATGCTTATTGCTTTTTGATTTTCGTCAAACTGAACTATTCCGAAGCGCTGAGGGTCGTCAACGTGGTAGCCGAAAACCGTTGCGCGGCGGCTTTCCTCTGCGGTGGCTTTTGCCCTGCGGAGAATGTCGCCGAGACCTGCGCCGTAAAAGATATTGTCGCCAAGCACCATTGCGCAGCAGTCTGAACCGATAAAATCTTCCCCAATGATAAACGCCTGGGCAAGTCCGTCCGGCGACGGCTGTTCGGCGTAGGAAAGTTTTATTCCGAAATTTTCGCCGCTGCCCAGCAGTTCTTTAAATCTGGGCAGATCCCGCGGTGTGCTGATAATAAGAATATCGTTTATTCCCGCCAGCATCAGAGTGCACAGCGGATAATATATCATCGGTTTGTCGTAAACAGGCAAAAGCTGTTTTGACGTGATTTTTGTCAGCGGATAAAGTCTTGTTCCGCTTCCTCCAGCAAGAATGATGCCTTTCATCAGCTAATCCTCCGAAAAATAATTGTATATATATAATTTATCATATTTATAATGCTAAATCAACAAAATAAGAGCCACCTTGATTTTGACAGCTCAATGTTTTGCCGTATAAATAAAAAGGGAGCGGTTTTTCGCTCCCTTTGATGATGATATTAATAAAAACTTGCAAACGCGGCGGCGCCTGTTGTTGCAATAACAACGGAGGCAATAATGCCCAGAACAACGCTGATTACCCAGATAATGATATTGGCAATAATATAGTTCTTTTTGTTTTTGTTCGTGTTGGGACTGCAAAGCCACACAATCCAGCAGATGATATTTACTATCGGAATTGCCGAAAGAATGAAAAGACCGATATATTCGCCCACTGACATTACCTGAGACGTTGGGTCATAGTACGGCTGTTGGGGCGGTACCTGGTACATCGGCTGCTGGTAGCCGTTAGGTGGTGTTTGGTAATCGCTGGGGTTTTGATATCCGTTGTTTTGATTGTAATTATCCATATATAAAACCTCTTTCCTTTTTTGGGAACACTATCCCTAAGGATAGCATATCATGCTGACAAAATATTGTCAATCTTTCTTCTTTGACTTTTTAAAAGTTGCGTTTACAACGCATATGCCTGCTGTAACCATTATTCCAGCCGCAATATATTTCGCCGAAAAAGGCTCTTTAAGAAGCAGACAGGAGAGGATAACTCCCATAACGGGAATAAGCGCGTTGTAAATAGCCACTTCGCCCACAGGGTTTAGGCTTATAAGCTGGTTGTAAAGCGAAAATCCCAGTGATGATACAAGTATCAGCAAAATTAGCACTATTATTCCGCCGAGAGTGATCTTTGTCAGTTTTCCGCCCATTGCCGCTCCTGCGATAATAAGAAGTCCGCCGCCTATTGAAAGGGAATATCCCGTTGCAACAAGTGCGTCTGACTTTTCGGTAACTATTCTTGTAAGTATTCCTCCGAACGCGGCGCACAGAGCGCTGCAAATTATCATTCCGTCGCCTTTTAAGGTAAAAGCGCCGCTTTCCTGAAGCGAGGAGCCTGCGTTTACAAGAAGTATTCCTCCGAATCCCAAAAGACAGCCGATGATTTTTTTGACGGTCATTTTTTCGCCTTTAAAGAAGATGCAGGCGAATATTATAAGCAGAAAAGTGCCCAGAGAATCAAGTATTGCCGAGCGTGAGCCTGTGGAGTTTGAAAGGCCGAGATAGAAGAAAAAGTAATGGAGCGCAGTGTTTACAACGCCGAAGAGCACCATCATTCCCCACTGCTTTTTGCCGCCGATTTTGAAATTGCGGTGTGTTGCGGCGGAGATGATAAGCACCAGCACTCCTGCGAAAAAGAAGCGGATACCAGCGAAAAGGGTTTTCGCTCCTGTATCATTGGGGGCAATGGAAAAGTATGATATGCCCATTTTTATAAGCGGAAAAGCCGCCGCCCAGGCAAGCGCCGCTGTTGACGCGAAAACGGGCACAAGGTATTTGTTTTGAAACGGATTTGTTTTTTTGTCTTTCATGGTGATTTCCTGTATTGTAATATTATTAATATTTGATATAATAAACTAAACGTGATAATTAAAGGCGGTGTATAGATTTGGAAAATAAACGTAAAAAATTAGAGATGAACTGGAGTGTGTTCAGCACATATCGTTCGCTGATGATGGGCGCGGCGGCTGTTCTTGTCGTCCTTTGCCATATGCACTACGTTGTTGACGTTCACAGCCGAATAGGCAAAATGATAATTGAAATTTGCAACAACGGCAGTATGGGCGTTGAAATGTTCCTTTTCCTTTCGGGAATAGGGCTTTATTATTCATTTTCCAAAAAGCCAAAACTTTTGGATTTTTACAAAAAACGTATAAGCAACGTATACATTATTTATCTTATTATAGCGCTTCCTTATGTTATCTGGCGCTGTTTCTTCTTTGAGCACGACGGCATTCTGCGCTTTTTTGAAGATTGGAGCGGAGCAAGGTTCTGGAACGGAACTATGCGTGAGATATGGTATGTGCCTACGATTATTGTGCTTTACCTTTTTTATCCGCTTATCCACAAGGTAATGTTTTGCAAAGGCGGAAAATACGCCGTTGCCATAACTGCAATAACAACGGTTGCCTGGTTTGGACTTTGCTTTGGATACAAGCAAATAGCGCCTGACAGTTATACTGATTTGGAAATTGCCGTTACGCGCGTTCCGTCATTTTTAATTGGCTGCTGCTGTGGCAAGTTCGTTTTTGAGAAAAAGAAGTTCGGCGTCGGCGCCTATCTGCTTTTTGCAGCGGGAATACTGTTTAAAATCGTCTGCTTTTTCCTGTCTGACGATATTTTCCTTTACCGTCTTTCAACGTGTTTTCTTATTATTTCGCTTCTATTTATTGTAGCCGTGTTCGTCCAGCTTGTCAATTTGAAACCGTTTTACAAATTGCTTTCGTTTATCGGTTCAATTTCCCTTGAATTATATCTGACCCATAATTTGATAAAAGAGGTCTTTTATCAACTGGATATAAAGGGGCTTTGGCTTTATATCGGAATAGTCGCTTTTTCGTTTGTTATAAGCATTTTCCTTGCAAAACTGAGACGGCTTATCGTAAAACGCGTCTGCTCCTGATTAAGTTTATCTGCTTGCGTTCGACTTAGATTGACATAAATCTTCCTTTATATTACAATGAACGTAGAATAAAAAGGAAAGAAGTATTATTATGAAAATTCAGCGCGTTCTGGCAGTTTTCATTGCCGTTTGTTTTATTTTTGCAATGCTGGCAGGCTGCAGCAGTAATAAAAAAGAAGAAGAGGCTTCAAAAGCAAGCGGACTGACAGAGACGGTTTCAGGCTCTGACGGCGAATTTCTCGGAACTACAGGTTCCGGAGACGAAACAACCGAGCTGACCTCTTATATTACCGAGGACACCACCCAGCAGACTACCGCCGCTAAAACCACGGACAAAACAACAACCGAAAAGCAGATAGTAAGCGTTACAATTCCTGAGGGATACAGTTTTATGCAGATTGCCGAAACTCTTGAGGACAAGGGCGTCTGCTCTGCCAAGGAGTTTTATAAAGCGGCTCAGTCTTATAAGGTAAAATCATTTTCTATACCTTCCTCTTCAGACAGGTGCTTTAAACTGGAGGGATATCTTTTCCCGGATACATACGAGTTTTATAAGAACGAGGAGCCGAAGTCCGTAATTATAAAAATGCTCAACAATTATGCGGCAAAATCCGGAATGCCCACAGACCGCCAGCTGATAATTGCTTCAATTATCGAAAAAGAGGTAAGATCAGATTCACATATGAAGATGGTGGCTTCCGTGTTTTACAACAGACTTGACGCAGGTATGCGCCTGGAGTCAGACCCCACCCGAGAATACGTAAACGACTATATCACAGGCAATTCTCTGCTCAGCGGAAACACTTCAAAATACGCAGGGCTTTATAATACATATAAGTGCAAACTTCCTGCGGGGCCGATTTGCAGTCCCGGTGCCAGAGCAATCGAGGCGGCAAAAAATCCCGCCAGCAGTGATTATCTGTATTTCTTCTTCGGCAATGATAATGAAAACCATTATTCAAAAACATACGAAGAGCATGAAAAGCAGATGGAAAAGTACGGCGTTCAGTACGGCAACTGATAAAAAATAATAAAAATTATGCCCGGGGTTCTCCCCGGGCATTGTTGTTTTTACGGCTGAAAATATTTGATTTGAGTTACAGATTTTTAAGATATTCGTCCGCTTCTTTGCGTGACTTGAATGTAATGACTTTAACGTTAGGGTATTTTCTGAATAGTTCCAGTATCTTCGGGCGGCAGTCCGTGGAAAAATTTTTAACAAATGTCACCAGTTCGCTGTCAAGTTCCGCTGCAACGCATGGCATATCTTCCCTCCGTTTGCCGACCCTTTGCTTTATGCCGTCAAGACATACTTCAACGGGAAAATCAAGGAAGTACGCCAGTTCACAGTGCTTCAGCCTTGTTTCAATAGTGCCTCTGAAGTTTCCGTCGAGTATCCATTCATCACCTTTCATTATTTCTTTCTGCTTTTCTCGAAATTCTTCTCTTGAAATGTGGGTCCAGTCGTTGTTCCAGTAAAGCATATCAAGATAGTAAAGCGGCAGCCCCGTTTTCTTCGAGAGCTTTTTTGAGAATGTGCTTTTTCCGCTGCCGGAGCAGCCAAGGACGATAATTTTTTTGTACTCCATTTCCATAAAAATCACCTCAAAAATAAAAATGCCTTTACCTGAATTGAGGTAAAGACTTCGGTGGTCCGTGTTCGGTATGGGAACGGCTGAACTCTTTATAGCCGGTTGCGGCCGGCGTTTGTAAATTTAGTCTAACACGTATTTTCGCTGCGGTCAAGCTTCAGCTAGAGAGTAATATAAAAAGCGGACGTCTTGATTAAAGGCGTCCGTAAGTTTAAAGTAAATGATTTGTCGAAAATTCTTATTCATATAATCCTGGAAATACGAAATCATCATCCAGCGCATAAGTGCCTACAACCCTAGGCCATTGATTTCTTGTGACCATTGCGGCAGCGTTTATATTTCCCATATGGCAGTGGAAATGCCTGAACTGACCAAGCACATGCTCAAGTCTGTTGTATTTGCAGTCCTTCGGAATTTCATAAAGATCTTCATCACTCAGATTATCAAGATAATTTATTATCTTTGTTTGAATTGTTTTGAAGTATTCTGTTAGTTCTTCTCTTGTAAGAACTTTTCCGTTTTCATCAAGATAGTCAAGGCTATTGAGTTTGTCCTCATGAAACGGCGGTTCGGTATAATCATAGGGATTTATGTACCACTGGTCTAAACTGTGCAAAGTATGATAACAATGTTTCCAGATAGGCATACCGCAAAGAACGTAATCCATGTCGCAAGTTTTAAGCGTTGTCTCAAAATTTAAGAATAAAATCTCGGTACAGTCTTTTATCGTTTTTACTAAATCTCTTCTCATGCTTTTCACCTTTAAGTCTGCCATAGCGGATTTTTGCGTTTATCTTATTTCCTTACACTTTCAAGAAAATACTTTTTGTCGAATTTTCCGTTCTTTTCTGCTTTTCTTTCTTTTATTTCCAACAATTCATCAAAACTGACTCCTTGGGATTTTGCAAGAGCTTCCACAACTTCGATTATGTCCGCCAGTTCTTCTTTGTCTTTGCTCATTAAGTATTCTTTCGTCTCTTCTTTTAACTTTTTGCATAGTGCAGTGTGGTATTCGCTGTCATCAAGAACCCTGTATTTCGGTATTTGGTTATTTGAAATACAGATATTCGGTATATTATCTCTTACTAATTTATTATAAACACTTATCATTTCTTCTCTCCCAAAATATCAGAGTAGTATAGTATCTCTTTATTTAGTGATTTTGCAAATTCAATTTCGCTTTTTGTAGCGCTTCCGATATATCCGTCAACGTCAACAACAAGAATTGCGTCTGACATTTTTATTCTTTCTTTATGCATTTTTTGAAGTATCGTCGTTTCATCTTTGTCAAAGTGACAACTGTCGTCAGTAGGGAATATCGGTATAAGCACGTTGTTTCCAGCGAGTTCTGTTTTCAAAGCCGCTTTAGTAATTTCATTTTTAAATTTGTGACTGCCGCAAATTGTAATTGTTTTCATTTTACCACCTGGAACCATATTAACATATATGTTATTCTAAATCTATAATTATTAGAATTTTTAACAATTAAAATTTGCAAACAAAAACCCCTCCTGATTTTGAGCAGGAGGGGTTTGATTATTTGCTTTTATTTTTCTTGTGCTTTGGTATCTTTTTCTTGTTATCCAAAAGGGATATTGCTTCTCCTGACATGGGTATCAGCACTATCAGGTTGAAAATCGTCATCAGGCCTATTCCAACGTCGCCCAGATCCCAGACAACCGTATAAGCCTGAAGTCCGCCGATAAAGAGCATAACAAGAGCGATTATTTTATATATAGTCTGATAACTCCATTTTTCGCCGAACAAATACGAAACATTGGAACGTGCGTAAAACAATACTCCGATAAATGTTGAAAAACTGAACAACGCAAGAATTATCGCTATAAACACCGTTCCGAATTCGCCAAGGTGATAATTCATCGCCGTTTGGAGCAGTTCCATTCCCTCAAGTCCCTGGGTAATGTCCTGGGGAACAAGAAGCATTATCATTGCCGTGCAGGTGCAGATGACGATGGTATCGATAATAACGCCGAGAGCCTGAACAAATCCGATGGTAACGGGAAATTTTCCCTCTGCGGCAGCGGCGGCGCAGGGAGCAGAACCGGAGCCTGCTTCGTTGGAAAACAATCCTCTTTTAACGCCGTTCATCAAAACCGCGCCGAAACCTCCGCCTGCAACCTGTCGAATGCCGAAGGCTTCTTCAAAAATTCTTTTGAATACGTCGGGCAGAATGTCTATATTTTTTATAATGATAAAAATAGTTATAACGAAATAGCACACAGCCATTATCGGCACGATTACGTCAAGCACTTTGACGGTGGCGTTTTTGCGAAGAACGATAACCGCGGCGATGACAACAAGCCCAATGGTTGTATAAATCGGCTTGATAGAAAATGCGTTTTCAAATGCGGAGGTAACGGAATTGCTGATTACCTGGCTTATACCGCACCAGCAAATAAGCGCCGAAACGGCAAACAAAACAGCGATTACCGAATGTTTTAATTTTTTCTTTCTCTTCTTTTCCGCGAAATCGTGGATATAATATGCCGGGCCGCCGTGGTAGCCGCCGTACAGCTTGTCCTCTTTTTTGTGAAGCTGTGCCAGGGTACTTTCAACAAACGCTGTTGACGCGCCTAAAAATGCTGACAGCCACATCCAGAACACGGCGCCTGCGCCGCCGACGGAAATTGCCGCAACAACGCCCACAAGGTTTCCCATTCCAACTCGTGTTGCAGTTGAAACGATGAGCGTTTGGAATGTTGAAAGCGTGCTTTTGTCGTCTTTTTTCTCGCCCAGGGCTTTGACCATATCGGGAAATTTTCTTATGGGCAGGAATTTTGTCCTTATAGTAAAAAATATCCCGGTGGGGATAAGCAGAATAACGAGAAGAGGAATGCCTATGCTCGTTTTATCTGAAATAGGAATGGTTATAAGGTCATTCCACAAAAAGCCGTAAACAGCTTCTATAATCTTATTTATCATTTTTTCACCACATTATTGATAGTCAAGTAAAACAATTATATAACATTACCTCCAGTTTGTAAAATCAATAATATTTAATAATGTGATAAATTTATTTTTTGGTGATAAATGATATAAGGAGCAGGGGAAGATGTTGTGTGTATTGTAGATGAATAATCGATTTTTCTGCAAATCAGTAAATCAAAAAGGACAAATTTTCTATTCGTTATTTATCCAATATCTTTGTATAATAGTACCGTCGACGTCAACTTCGTTTTCCAATATTCCGCCGTTGTTCATTATGCTTTTTGCGCTTGCTATATTTTTCTTATCGCAACACATTAAAACTCTGTTAATGCCCATCTTTTTTGCTTCTTCAAGCGCAAGACCAATCATTGCAGAGCCGTATCCCTTTCTGCGTTCGCTTGGTCTTATTCCGTCTCCTATATGACCACCGCTGAATTTCAGCTTTTCAGTCAAATAATGCCGTATGTTGACAGCTCCCACAAAAATATTTCTGTCTGCATCAAGACAAAAATACGTGGTGTCCGGAACAAGCCCGTTATTCTCCTTATCTCTGCACAAATGATTTTTATAAAAGTCAAAGTCGTGATAGTCATTTGCTGTAAGGGCAGACGGAATTATTTTTTCATTAGTATTAGTCCATTCATCCATCATGTCGTTTAGTTGCTTTTTATATTCAGTTGTCAATAATACTAATTTTAAATTCATTGTAATCACTCTTTGTTTTTATATACTGTCGAAACTTTTATAATTTTTCGAACTAATAATTGCCAAAAACAAAATAACTATCTTCTCATAGTTTATCATAACATTTTCTTCCATACAACTAATAATCGCATGCAAGTTTACAGCAAGATGAAAAAATGTTTTAAGCATTTATTTAAGAGAATTTATAGCATAAGAAAAAGACAAATGAACCGCAAGGCGGTGGTAGCGAGCAGAAGCCGCGGAGAGCGCGCTTGCAAGCGAACAGGCGGTGCGAGCGTGCCGTTTTGCGGAAAGGAGGAGCGACGGAGAGAGCGAGAGATGGATTTTGTTTAAGAAAATAAAAAAGCCGTCGCGAACGATACGAAGTCCGCGACGACGTGGTCGAGGTGAGTGCACAGTTTGAAAGAAAAGTGTCCTGTTGATTTAACAGGACACACCCGTTTTTCTCCCACCGTTAAGCCGTTTTTGAGATTTGCAGTTCTTGCCACTTTGAATTTATATGCCCCACAGGTTGCCATTTGGTTGACATTCAGCACCTTTTCAAAGCACAGCAATCATTCATCGTCATCATCCCAAGAGGAAGTCAAATGAAGTTCGCCAGAATCCATATCCATTGCCATGTTATCTGACATGCGCATCATCATATTCCCGTCAGAATCAAAGGCGGTATCGCCACTCTTAAATAAAAAATCACCGTCATCATAATCAAAAATATTTCTACTCATATTAATTCTCCTCATTGGCAATATATTTATTCTTTATATTAACAATCATATCAAATAAATTATTAATTTCACCAATTAAATGATTTATTAAAGGATTTGAGCTTTCAGCATCAACATAAACAATATTTGTTATTATCCCTTTTGTATTTAATGTATCACTAAAGCTAACGATATTTCCATCATCATAATATTCAAAACGTTTCAGCAACGATTCAACCATTTGAGGTTTTATTACTTTTTCATAATATTCGGTATGTTCAAAATTATATCTATCCAAATTTGTTGCTATACAATTATCAATAAGATCTATAAGCAAATCATATGTTTTTTGGTTATGTAAAATTATTTTTTTCAAAGCAATCTCTGTAAAACTGCTATTGTTATTTATTAAACCATTTACAACATCTGATATAAACGGAAACATAAAAGTATGGAATCTTTTACTTTTATCCTTATATTTCACATGGTCGATAATTTCAAACTCATCAGTAAAGTAATCTATTATTTCATAGTCAGCTTCGATTATTGAGTTCACTAAGTTCTTATTATAATATTTTTTTATATTTGGGTAAGAACCTGAAAGATAGTGCGCCTCAACATAAAGTGTGGGTAATTCTCTTGCTCTCATTTTATCAAGAATATCTATATCTTTATTTTGAATAGCGAGTGCTATTATTTCTTTCCTTAACTCATCTTTCGAAACCAAATCACACTGAAGAGCATCATCAATTCCAGCAAATTTTCTCTTTTCAATACTTGTTCCTGCTCCGAAAGTTAATACATATTTATTGCAATCTCCACAGTCAAACCATATAAAACCTTTTTCAATAAGGAATTTGAGAAATTTGTAATTTTTAAATTTTATAGCATAGTCAATTACGGTATTTCCATATTCATCGGAATTGAGAATAAGTTTGTCTTCTCTGTTTATGTATTTCAACCATTCATTCTCATCATTAGAAAAAGCTATTGAATAATTGGTTATCCTTTTTGAACTTTCGGCAAAATTTTCACCTGCACTCAGTATTTCTTCACAGGTTACATCAAGCAATTCACAAAAAATGGGCAGGTCATAAATTTGAATACTTTTGTTGCCTTTAATTATTTGAATCAGACGGTTTTGCATTTTTCTTATTTCGTCATCATTTAGCTCCTTCCCCGTACACTCTAAATATCTTTTACAGAAATGGCGTTGTTTTTTAAACTTTTCTCCAATTTTCTCTTTTAGATAAATTCCTATTTTTTCATTATCGGCTAACTCAAACATTTTGTTCACCTCCACTTTAAGATTAGTATAAACCTTTTTTCTCTTTCTGAATATCCTTTTTCTGAATACGAAAAATTAATGTAAATTATCGGCAGTTCGAATTTGTATTCCTTACGCATACATTATAACATGTTTTGTAAAAAGTTAAATATTAACTGAACAAATATAAATCTATTTTCTATCAATACAAAGACGACGAACACCATACAACATTATTTAATTTATGATTGAAGTGAGTACAGATATTAAGTGAGCGTGTCCTGTTTGATTTAAACAGAACATGCCAGTTTTTCCACCGTTAAGCCATTTTTGAGAATTGCAGTTATTACCACTTTGAATTTATATCCCTAACAAGTTCCCATTTGGTTGACATTGGGCACCTTTTTAAATTAATCCAATATTAACAAAAAGCCGACCGGCATTCTCAATTGAGAGATACCAATCGGCTTTTGTTCTTCTGTTATGCATTCATAGCAAATCCTGCTGTGCTCATATAGTTATCTATTTTCTGTATATTCTCGGTTTGGAAGTTTTCAAACACATCGGAATAAGTATCAAGGGTAATGCTTATATCTGTATGACCCAGCAGATCTTGAAGAACCTTTACAGGCATTCCGCCCTCGATACAACGAGTGGCATATGTATGACGCAGACTGTGAAGCGTCAACTTGCCTTTTACAGTTTCGTCCTTGATATTATACTTTTTCAAAACTCTTTGAAATTCCATATTAACCTGGTTTGTTGACAACAACTGACCTTTTTTTGAGTGGAACAGCATACCGTCATCAGTAGGAACATAATTCGCAATCAGTTTGTCAATCACAGGCTTAACCATTGAATTTATCGGTATCTGACGATTGCCTTTTTCTGTCTTAGGCGTGTCATTGAGGAATGATTCGCCGTGCAGACCTTTGGCGATCGTTTTGTCCACATTTATAAAATTAAATCTTGTGTTGATGTCATTTCTGCTTAAGGCGTCTATCTCGCCCATTCGCATTCCCGTAAACATGGAAATCAGCATTTGGTCTTTGTAAAGAATGCTGTCATCGGTTTGCAGCGCGTTGAAAAACGCCCTTTGCTCTTCCATTGTAAATGCTCTGGTTTTTACGGTTCTTTGCCTTGATTTCGGTCTTTTAACATCCGCCATAGGATTTTCAACGATTATCTTTCGTCTGACTGCCTCGTTAAATGCCTGACTCATCATCAAATATATTTTTCTTATGGTTGACTGAGAGTAATCAATTTTAGAAAGAATGAGTTGTTTGAGCATTGTCGAGTCAATCTTTTGAATCGGTATGTCATTTATATCTTTGAAGTGTTTCATTGTTTCAAGATGACGGCTGTAAGTCTGCTTTTGAATCTCATTCATCGCAAGTTTTTCATCAAGAATCTGTTTTGTAATCTGCCCGAATGTTATATTATTGGCACTCACAAACTTGCCTGTATACATATCGTTTTTAACCTTACGGAGTTTTTCTTTGACCTCATTAGGAGTATTTCCTATGATAGTCTTCCTTTTACGAACGCCGTTGCTGTCAAAACCAAGATTAATTTGAGCCATCCACTTTTTCTTTACATTACTGTAAAAGATAGAGCCCTCGCCATATACATTTTTCGGCTTTTTTCTGGTTGCCATATTCACACCACCTTTCATTTTGTATCTGTGTGTTGTGCATTTAAGCATAGATTTTGCTAATAATCAAGTCTTTTGGGAAATTAATTTTAAAGATAAAAACATAAAAATCAAACCGTGAACCGGGTGCGGTTCACGGTTTGGTGATGAACAATATAAAAGTGAAGAAGAAAAACTATTTTTAGCATGATAAATATTTTTTATGTTCCTTATTTTAAAAAAAGCTGCTATCTGACAATACATTTAGTAACAATTTATATCAGCTAAGATAATAACAATTTCAGAAAATATCAGTATTAAGAAAATTTGCTACTAAAATGTCTTTCTAACTACAAAAATACTTAACCATATATTGTTTCTTATTCAAATAAAAGTTTTTCATTAAATATAACATAAGTCTTTATTTTATTAAACTTTTATTTCAGCATCAATATGCTTATAACATAATTTACATTGTTTTATTTTACATAATATGGTAAAATAATGTTATATTATGTCGTATAAACTGAGGTATTGATATGGGAAATTTCATCGGGGCAGTTATAACTGTAGAGAAATATATTTCAAAAAGTAAATTTGCTATTAACATTACTAAAGACAGTGGCGATACTCAGGAACTTTCGTTCAACGAAAATCGCTATTACAGCATACCAGCCTTTCAAAGAGAAATAAGATGGGATTGTGAAAATGTAAATACACTCCTTTCTGATTTGTCTAATTCGCCTCAATTTTTAGGAAATGTCATTTTAGCAAATAAAAATCATGATTCTTACGAAATCATCGATGGACAGCAAAGAACCACTATAATATCCATGATTTTCGAATGTATAAATAAAAAATATAATAATGATATTGAGACATTGGATTTATGCCAATTATATAACGAAAGCTTTACTTCATTAGGCGAAATAATTAGTAAAGGTTTTGATTTGTCTAAAGAGGAATTAGACAATTGCCTGAAAACAGATTCTTACAAACAATATGATAGAATAAAAATTTTATGGGACACAATTAACAATTCAGAAATAATAAATGATAGATATAAGGTGCATAATATTGTAAATAATCTAAAGACTTCAGAACTAAATATAATTTATAGCAATTCACAAAACAGATCAATGAGTATAAGACATTTCCTTGATGTTAATCTTAAGGGAGTGAAGCTAGATACCGAAGACATTTTTAAAAGTTATTTATTTAGCCAGAGTACACAAAATGATATAAAACAATTATGGCAAGAAAACAAGAGACTTAATATTAGATTGAATAGTATAAAAAAAGGAAAGTTTGATAAAAGATACCCTTTAATGAAATTGTATGAGCATTATTTCTATTGTGATTTATATCTCCCCAAAAATAATGGTCAAGATTTTTCTGATGTTAGGTTCGGTCAGGATTTTTGTCTTATAGATAATGTTTTGATGGGTAGTAACATATTCTATAAAGGTACACATTTGCTAGAAACGATATGCAATAAAACTTATTTACTAAACTCTTTAAAGAGAATTAAAGATTCACTAACTATTATGATAGACATAGCTGAATCTAGCGGCCCTAGCGAAATGTTTAAGAGTAAGTTTTTAGTATCAGAAGGTAAAGTGAATTCAGTTGAAATTTCAATAATACATGTCATGTTGCAAAAAATATTATTAGATAAGGAGATAATTCCAAAAGTACTTGCATTGAAATACATATTATCTTTTTTGGATGAAAAAGATCATAAACCTGAAGAATATAAATATATTTATTCCGTATTCGTTGCCAGTGTTTTTTTTACTGTATTTGCAAATAAAAAAGAAAGTGACACTTTCTATTCTTTTGTGAAATGTGAAAATTGGATAGGAAAAATCAATGATTGGTTAATTGGATATACTAAATCCCATGACCTTACCAGAGGAAAACTTTTGGCTGCCTATAAATATTCTGAACCAACAGAAGATGATCGTTCAAGTGAATTTAGATGCAAATCATTAGCAGCAATATATAATTTTATTAAAATAAAAAAAATTGATGGCAAAATAATTGTTAAGCCAAAAAATTGTAACGATTTAAAAGAGTTTTTTTATAATTCTGAAAAGTATAGTTTGGAGCATTTAATAATACCAGAATGTGGAAAAATAATTATCAAAACTTCAAAATTTGATTTTCCATATGAATGTAATCCGCAAATAAAAAAATATCGAAACTCTTTGTTTAATTATATATTTATACCACGTGCTCTTAATAATAATTTGGATAATGAAGTAATTAGCGAAAAACTTTTTATAATTAAAACTAGTAAAGCTAAAATCGAATGCCAATATTCTAATGATTATTTAAATTTAATAAAATCTAGTCAATATTTTAATAAATACCCCAGTAATGAAACTATAGATGAATGTATCAACAAAGAAGGAGCAATACAGTTACTCGATGAATACTTTAACAATGAATTTCCAAATGAATATTTAAATTTTGCTACAAAATTGGTTGAAGGCTTTGAATTTTAATATTAACTTAATTATGTATAAAAAACAAAAAGGTCTATTTGGGCACCCTCCGTAAGGAAGGTGCCCCAAGGTCGCTCTTGTAATTGAATTAAATATTGATTGTTTTGGACGGTGCAGCCATTGGTTACGCCGTCTTTGCTTTGTTTATCTTCCGTTTGGCAAGGTGTTCCTGAAAGGCTTCTTCCATTTCTTCAGGGGTAAGCCCTCGTATCACACCAACGCCGTTGTAATAGATGTCCATTAGCTGATAACGCTTTCCGTCAAGGTATCTCCGTTCGTGTATCACAATCTTTTCAATGAATTCGTGTACCAGTTCGGGAGTAAGCTTGGTTGGCTGCGTAATCTGTTTTACCTTGTCAATAAAACGCTGTAAGCCTTCAGACTTGTCCGTTTCGGTTTCAAGGTACGCCTGCATATCGGGTATTGCTTCTTTGAGATTTTTCTGTTCTTCCTCATACGCCATTGACATTGTGGCAAAGCGTTCATCGGAAAGTTTGCCCATTGCATTGTCCTCGTAAATCTTCTGAATCAGCAAATCAATATCCTTGATACGCTTCTCGGCTTTGGTAAGTTCTCTGCGTTTTTCGGACAGTTCCTTTTGCTTTTCCTCTCCGTAGCATTTCATCTGCTGTTTGGCGAACTCTTTCTCATAAGCCTGAACATAACGAAATACTCGCCGCATATTCTCAAGAACATTTTCCTCGACCACTTTTTCTCGGATATAGTGTGCAGAACACACTTCGGAATTTTTACGATAGGAAGAGCAGAAGAAATAGGCTTGTTCCCGCTTGTAATTGTTTGTTACGCTGTAATACAGCTTTTCTCCACAATCGGCACAGTAGAGAAGTCCCGAAAACATACTGACAATTCCGCTTTTTGTCGGCCTCCGGCGGTGCTGCCTGAGTTCCTGCACAAGCTCAAAGGTTTCACGGTCGATAATGGCAGGGTGCGTGTTCGGGAAGATCTGCCATTCCTCCTGCGGTCTTTCAATCTTCTTTTTGTTCTTGAAAGATTTTGTTGTACTTCGGAAGTTTACCGTATCGCCACAATACTCTTGTTTGGAAAGAATACTCGCAACCGTATCCGAACACCAGTTGAATTGTCTTGCAGGCGGATTGCCGCAGTTTCTTCCGATACTGTTCCAATATTCGGTTGGCGTTAATATCTTATCCGATTTCAGTCTTTTTGCTATCTGCGTCGGTCCTAAGCCTAAAACGCACATTTCAAAGATTTGTCTGACAATCTTTGCGGCAGGCTCGTCTATCAGCCATTCCTTTGAGGTTTCGGGATTTTTCATATACCCGAAAGGTGGATTGGTAGTAAGCGGTATGCCCGCCATTCCCTTATTCTTGAAAACATTGCGTACCTTTTGGCTTGTGTTCTTTGCGTGCCATTCGTTGAATAAGTCTTGCATAGGAACAATGTCGCTTAGTCCTTTTGCGGTATCAATATTATCCATAATGGCAATATATCGAATACCCAATCGGTCAAATTCTTCTTCCAAAAGCTGACCGACAATCAAGCGGTTTCGTCCCAATCTCGAATGGTCTTTGACGATAAGATTAGCAATCAATCCTTGTTCCGCAAGCTCCATAATCTCCGTGAAAGCCGGTCTTGTGAAAGTTACACCCGACCAACCGTCGTCAATAAATACACGAGTATTTTTGAATCCGTTCTCCTTTGCGTACTTTTCAAGGATAGACTGCTGATTTTTAATACTGCCCGATAGTCCGTCCTGTTCATCGTCACGGGACAGACGACAGTAGAGAGCAGTAATTTTTACTGACTGTTTGCTCATATTTCTCCTTTCCACAGCCAGATATGATATGAATTGTAGGATATTGTTATCATACCATATCTTCCGCTAAACTTCAACACTTTAAAGTGATAGCCTGATTTTTTCTCATCTCTTTATCATAATTCTTCGCAGCTTTTCTTCAAAGCTTTCGCTTGCAGTTTCATCAAAAAACGCTCTGACGATATATACCGTACCGTCAATTTCATTCGTAAACTTTAAGGGTTCGGGATAGATGGACTGTTCAAACCAAGCAAGCCGTTCTTCCTTTGTCATTTGGGCGAGTTTATCGGTAATATTATCAATTGCCTCCTGCAATTCATCAGTTTCTTGAATTGGATTTCCATTTTCGTCAATATAGATCATCGTGCGTCACGCTCCTTTCGCTGTGATTTTTTATGCTGTTGTTCTTCTTTCGCTCTGTATTCATTGGCATAGAGAAGATCCGTTTTTTCTTGAATTTTTACCGACCGCTCCTCTATGCCTTTGTTCAGTTTCAAGCGCTTTCGCAGAGAAGTAATCTGTTCCGTAACCTTTGCTTTTTCTTCTCTCAAAATCTTTTTTTCGGCTGGTAAGGCTCTGCGGATTTTGTTTTGCAGCTTGGTGCGGTAAGCGGTCAGCTTGTCCATTTCTCCTTGCAGCTTTTCTCTGTCGGCATATAGATCTTCAAGAGTTTCGATTCCGTATTTGCTCATATACCGTACCTGATTGGACAACTCGTCCAGCTTCCGAAGCTCCTCTTTGAGATAGGGGCTTGTGGGGCGGTAGGTGGTTTTCTTCGGCAGAACGCCCAACAGATAGCAGTAGTGCAGATAAAGACGGTAGATATGGCTTGTCTTTTGGAAAGGTTTAAACCAGCTTCGCAAGTCCTGCGGCATTTGAGGTGGATAGGTGATTTCTGCTCTGCGGTTTCCGTATCTTGCGTATGCTCCCATATTTCTTTTAAAGTGATCCGGCGTCCATTTCTCATCAAGGGTATCAAGCCTTGTGAAGTGTTCATACTGCGGCAGGCGTATCTTCCAATGCTTTCCCGTAAAGTCGGTGATATATCCTTTTCGTCTGAGATAGTCCTCCATATAGTAAGGGTTACGGCTGAAGTTTGCCGCTTCTCTCACATCTTCCCGATACACATTGTAGCGTGTAGGTTTACCGCTTTTTTCATCAAGCCATACCGGTCTGCGCGGTGCTTTGCGGGGATTTTTGATGACGGACAATCCGTATTCTCTGCATATACGGTCGGATACATCACGAAGCCTTTGCCTTTCAGAATTAGAGTAGTTGTATTTTCCGCCGTCAAGGAAAGAAACGGAGTTAAAGGCGAAGTGATTATGAATATGGTCTTTGTCAAGGTGAGTGGTCACGATAATCTGAAACCGATCACCCCACATTTCTCTTGCCAGTTTCAATCCGATTTCGTGTGCCTGCTGTGGTGTAGTTTCATCAGGCTTAAAGCTCTGATACCCGTGCCAAGCGATATATCCGTCATCCTTTCCGTACTGCTTTTTGGTGAGTATCATCTGCCGTAAAGCGATCTCTTTTAAGCAGTTAATTGCTGAAACATACTCGCCGTTTTCTGTTGCTTCGGGTCGGCTGACATAGGAAAAGACATTGTAGAAGTCCTGTAAGCATTTATCTTTTGATACGGTCTTTTCGGGATTTTCTACATAGTCGATCAGGTCTTTTAGTCTGCCTTTGATATGCCAAAGTGAAGTTGTAGCCATTATCCCACCTCCTGCAAATCTAATATTAAGCACTCGATTTCTTTACAGATTGTAAGTGCAGAAGGCTCATATATTGCGCATTTCTTGAAACCGTTATGGACTGAGTAGAGGGCATTCAGCAGTTCCCAAAACTCCCGTGGCGGCTTTGCTTTCGGTGTTTTACCTGCACAAAGCTGCCTTATGAATTCGGACTGTGACAATCCGCAAAGGTTAGCACAACGCTCAAGCTTTTGTTTTTCTTCTTCGCTCAGTCTTACTGTTATGACCTTTTTATCACTTTGTTTCCTGCTCAAAATATATCATCTCCATTCTTGTGTTTTTGGCTTTGTAAGGGGGTATTCAGGGGTGCTTCCCCTGAGTTAGTCCACACGCCTTTAGGCTGTGGATTTGGATTTTGGGTATCAAAATCCGATGCTCGTTACTGTTGTGGACACACTATTTCTCTTTTTTTTGCCGGTCTGTCTGAACGTCGTTTTTCTATCCCTGCCCCGGACTCTCACCGCAGCGTCGTTTCGCTCTCTCTGCTCACGCAAAGGGTCTTGGCAAAATCATATTCCATCCAGCCGGTCATTCAGTTGTAACCGGCTTTCGGGCAACAAAAAAAGCCGGCACACAAATGCGTACCGACTTCCCGCAAAAGGATAGACTTATCCCTTGCGGTGTGGCTTCACATTTATGTAACCGGCTTTGAAATTCAAAGTCGAAACTGTCTTTTACGCTTTACCCTCTGCCGACAGTTCAGGGCAGCTTGGAAGCGACGGCATTTTCATTAGCATGCCGCAGGTGTTGTCCGGCTTATTGCCGTTCTCTCAATCAATTTGTGAAAATATATTCAGTTGCAGGACAGATAAACTGTCACTTTATATTATATGGAACAAATGTTTGCTTGTCAAGATGGTAACCCCTTTTCAATCGAACTGTCCTGTGAAATTCACAGGACAGTTCGATCATTGGTTACGGATTGTATCTTTTCTTTCTACTGTAGACAACTGCTCCGAGCAATCCGGCTCCCGACACAAATAACAGGGTTACCCATAACAGCATATTGCTGTTATCGCCGGTCTGCGGGCTGGATGTGGCTCCATCATTTTTGTTCGGGGCTTGCGTCGTGGTGTCATCGCCGCTGGTCGGGTTATCTCCGCCGGTTTGGTTGTCTCCGCCGGTCTGGCTGTCATCTCCGCCCTGCACCGCCGTGATCGTAAACTCCGTCTTGGCTATGCCGTTTTTCGATTCGATCTCAAGCGTGTGCTTGCCTACGGATAGCGTTTCAAGATAAGCTGCGTTCAGGGTGACTATCGTGCTGCCTTCCTTTACCGTGTAGTCGGTAGTCTTGAGCTCTTTGCCGTCAACCATGACTTTCAGGAAATCAGCATATTCAGCGTCAGACGTGAAGCTGAGCCCGTCTGTGCCGCTCTTCTGCCAGCTGCCGTTGGCTCCGGCGATAATAACCGGCGGCTGTACCGGCTCCTGCGCTTCCTTGTATTCGATCAGCAATTCAAACGCCTCGGCTGTTCCGTATGATACATCCAGCGTGACAGGAAAGCTGACGGTGGTGGCGGTATAACTGCTTGCCGCAGCGCCGTTTTTAATTCGGGCAGTCGCTCCGTCATACCCCTCCGGCAGAGGGATAGTCAGCGTTCCGCTGAGGGTTTCGCCCGCATAGCCCGTAAGAGGGATGGAGACGGTGTACTCCGCCTGGATGTCATAGCCCTCGCTTACCGGCTCATACCACTCCGTTTCCGCCATGGGATTATAATAGTCGATGGCAAGTCCCTGCCACTGGTTAAATTCGCCCACGGTCACCTCTGTGTCCGGGGTAAAGGCTGCGGAAAGTTCGGGAGCCGGGGAATAGTCTGTATCGCCCTCTTCCAGCACCCGCACCGGCAGGTCGATGGGATCCGTGCTGCTGGGGATATCGCTCGCCTCTTTCACCGTCACATAGGCGGTATATGGATTCCATTCATCACCCTGAAATCCATCCTCGGGCATAGCGGAAAAATCGTAGCGGGCAGCGAGTTCCGCCGACAGGGGTAGATCCGGCACGAAGCGGAACTTAAATCCCGTTCTGTCGCCCAGCTCCCCTACGGAGGTGTTTTCCTCATCGATCCAGTAGAAGGTTCCCGGGATCTGCTTGCCGTCTAGCGAGCTCACAAGATAGGCAGGCTTTTCAATATCCGCCAGAGTGTCGCCCGGATTTGCCGTCAGCTCCAGATCACTCCACTGAACGAGGTCGGTCTGCTTTGTGATAATCAAGTCATCTTTCAGAACGGTATCCAGCTCGTTCCAGTACTTGTCCTCTGCTCTGGTGACGTGGATATCATAGGTACCTGGGACAAGGTCGCTTTTATCTATGGTTTTTCCGTCCTTCTCGATGGAAATCTGGTAGTTTGATACGCCTGCCGTGTTCCTTGAAGGACCGTTTGATACCGTGAAATAGAGAGTAGCTTCAAAGGACGGATGATACTGCAAGGAATGCTCGCCCATATACTCCGTTTCCCAAGGATTAGCGGTGATTTCGATGTCCCTCGATCCGAAGGTCACTTCCACCGTGTGGGTGTCCGCACTCCATGCGCTCACGTTTTCCAGGGTATAGCTGTCGATTAATTCCATCTTCTCACCGTCCACGACGACCTCTTTCACATTGCTGTCGCCGCCGGGCGTGAAGGTCAATGAAAGATCGCTCCCCGGCGTAACCTTCTGCCACCCGCTGACCGCTTCGCCATTCATAGTGACAGTACCTTCGCCATTGACGACGAAATTGACATAGGCTACCTCGTCAGCGTTGCTTGGGATCATCATGGCATTGAGTGATAGCCCCGTGCCGCCGATGGTACCGCCGGGTACGGCTGTCGCTTTTCCGCTTCCGGTATTTACGGTATAGAGCTTGCCGGCATTGTTCTCCGCCCAGTAGAGGGTGCCGTCCGGCGCGAAGGTGCTGCTGGAGACGTAGTTGGTGGTCACGCCTGTGCTTCCTACCTTGGTGGCCTCAAAGCTCGATGTATCGATGGTGTACAGAGTTGCGGCGCCGCCGTTCTCTCCGCCGTCGGCCACGATGGCGTACATCCGGCCGCTTGCGTTGCAGGCGATGGCGTAGATGATCTCACGCTCGGGCAAACCAGTGACCTGTTTGGCCTGGGTGGTGTTCGGCATGCCTGTTTCTAAATCTATGGGGATCAGGTAGGATGTGCCGCTCTTGAAAATAGAAACGAGTTCACCGCCCTCCAAACTATACTCGTACTCGGCTGTGTTGTAGGTTCCCCACAGGGTATCGTTTTGCACCGTGGTGTCTATGATCTGCTCGATATCCAGGCTGCTGTTCAACCATCCGCCCACCGTTTCTTGGATGGTGAGGTCTGGGTTCAGGATGACCAGCTCGGAATCATAGTCGCTGTTGAAATAGCTGCTGTATACGCCGTAGATGGTGTCGCCGATCATCTCTAATCCGTAGAACCAGTCAAATGGATCGTAGCTTGTCAGAGCGGTATAATCGGACTGGTTTTCGGCGCTGACGCTCGCCATGCTCCATGTGTTGCCGCTGCCCTCGTACCCAAAGATGGTGGTGCCGGTATCCTGTGCTAACATCGTCGTTGGCAGCAGCCCCATCATCAGGCAGAGGCTCAGCAGCATTGCCCCCAGTCTTGCGCCTATGTTTCTCTTTTTTGTGTTCATGTTATATTCTCTCCTTTCGTTCTTAATAAAGCCGATATTTTCAGCTCGTTTTCCAGCAGCTGTTCCACCCGGTCTGCCAGATAATCCACCGCACGCTGCTCGCCCTGCCGGGAAAGTCCCTCACAGGGGTCGCTGATCTCCACCGTCAGGACGGTGTCCGGCGGATGCTCGGATACAGACAGCGTAAATCCGCTTCTGTTTCCATAAACGGTTATTCCGGCGGCGATACATCCGCTTTCCTGTTTGTCATATTCGCTTTTTTCCGAATCCAGAACATCGTACAGCGCATACAGCACAAGCTGTTTTGTATACGGCAGATTCCGCCGAACCGTTCTCATACTATCGCCTCCTCTTTTCCATTTTTGTGCCCTCATGCCCTCGGCTTAAATGTTTTCACTTGCCGAAAACATTTCTTCATCTCCGGCTCGCACTGATAATCGCATGCTAACACACACCATCACTCTTATATGATACATACAAATTGAATCTTTTTGCAGTTCACATACGCGCCATTTTTGCAAAACAGGGGTTCACATGTGTGACATCTTGAAAAAATACGAAAAAAAACACCGCTTCCCCTGGGGAAAACGGTGTTTTATCAAATCATCCTTTATTCTGCTGTAAAATTCATATAGCTTTGGAACAGGCCGAGGCGTGTTTTGGTTTCGGTCTTTTCATAAATCGAAGAGATGTACCGCTGCACCATCCGCCGGGAGATATACAGGCTGTCGGCAATTTCCTGTACGCCGTCCTCGGTCGTCAATAACTTTTCCAATACTTCCGTCTCCCGGGGAGTCAAGGAACAGTACTGTGCAAACAGTTTTAACCGCTCCTGCGAGGAGAGTTCACGGCTTTCGGAAGGCAGCTCCTCTGTCGGTTTGGGAGAAACGGCGGCATTACTCAGATACGGCAGCAATACCAGCAGGATCAGGATAGACAGCAGGCAACTCACTACAGCCAACACCGTATTGCCAACTGCGCCATAGATGTTGAACGCCGGCAGCACGGTTGCCGCTACCGTAAAGCTGCGTACAATGCGCCCCATACCCGCCCACAGCTCCGGCCTGCTGCTTTTGGGTGCAAAATCCAGAAACATCACCGTGAAAAAGATCACATAAAAGCCGCTGTACAGATACATCAGCGCAGTACCGGCAAAATAGCTGACTTCATCCGAGAGAAAGAACATACAGACAGAGGAGAGCAGGATCGTACATACGGTGGAAAGGGGAAGATATTTCCGTTCCTTGATGTCTGCAAGAAACCCCGCCAGAATCAGCCCCAGTGCATAGAACAGACGAACGCCGCCGTAAATATCATAAGATTTTTCGGCATTGAAGGCTGTCAGCACGCTGTCGATCATTCCGGCTACAAGGCTCATAAGCACTACGGCAACGATCAGAAGCAGCGCTTTTTTGAACTCTTTTTTGGTATCTGCCGAATAGGGCAAAGGATTTCCCAGAATCCAGTCCTTCGGCGCTTTTATGATAAAACACATGACAAACGCAACGCTGAAAATAATGCTGATGATAAAGGCGACAGACTGGGGCATCAGATTCTGTACCACAAACTGTAACAGGATCGCCGCCCCCATACCCATGCCGATCAAACGTCCCGTATACCGGCTCCCTGCAAAATACATGGCCGTATTGTAATACACACATCCACTGATATGGCCGGTCAGCAGCAGGGCTGCGGAAGAGCTTGTCAGGAAGAGTGCCGGCTGGTTTGCAAAAAGCAAAACCACAGCCGCCCCAAGACACAGAACGCCAATGATAATCTGCGCCGTTTTCCTTGATTTTTCTTTTTTGCATAGGCGGCGCAGAAGAGAAAACGAAAGAAAACCAAATCCGGTGCAGACAAGCCCAAAGGTATATACGGAATTTACAGCACCGCTTCCGAGAATCACGGCACAGCGCTCGTTGATAAACGCCTCCGTCAGCATAAAGGCAAAAAAGCATAATGCAAAACAGATTGCGCAAAGCAGCTCTGAGGATGTAAGTTTCTGCCGCTTCATGATTCTGCCTCCTTACTGAGCTCCACTACATCGCCGATTTCGCAGTGAGGCGCCCTGCAGATCCGCTCTAAAATCTCAAGGCTCACATATTCGTCATGGCTAAGCTTTGCAATGGTAGAAGCCGAAACGCCTGCCATTTCCGTTAAGGAAGATTTTTTTACTTTCATATCGATCAGCCGCTTCCACAACTTGTTATACTGTACTGCCATACGGTTCACCTCATTGTCATGATAAGGGTAGTATAACACAAAGCTTGCTAAATCTCAATGAATTTTACGATTTCTCGTAGTATATGCTTAGATCGCATTTCCCATCATGATATCAAGGGTTTTGTTATTTTCCTTCGTTTCAGGATTGTATTGCGAAAATACATCAAGATATGCTTTTGTATGCGAAAGCATATCTGATCTGTTGGAAATCGAAAAATAGCGGATGAAAAAGCTTGATTTTAAACCGTTTTTTAAGTCTAAACTTTAAGGGGTAAGGTGTAAACACCTTACCCCTCGTTTTTGTGTTTCAAAGTGTTACAGGCTTGATGGCACCGCTTTTCATAGTTTCGGTTTATGCAAAAATTACTTTTGCATTCACGATTTCCGCTGCCGATTCACGCAGTGCGTTCATCCTGCCTATCCATTCCATCGAATGTTCGGATTTGAGTTTTTCGGATATACCCTCATGCTCTGCCATCTGTTCTACCAACTTAAGAAACATATTCTCTGCCTGTTCATTAATATCAGCAAGATAGCTGTTCAGCCTGCCGCTTGTGAGCAGATTGGTGTAAAGTATCCTGCGGTGCTGTTTGAGATAGCGCAAGTGCCGCTGTCCCCATACGCCAATGTGCTTTTCTTCTTCGGGTGGTAATGTGAGATCAGGAAGATAATAATTACCTTGTAATGTATAGCTGATACCTGTTTGTTCGTTATAAATATTCTTTTGCATAATCACACCTCCTTGTAGATCACTTTGAACTTCTTTTTCTTTGCGTTTATAATTTTAAGCAAAAGCTCGTCAACTGCGTCTGTGTATCTTCCTTTGGCAATCAAACGATTTCTTAATTCGTTCAGGCTGTTAATAATAATTCTACGCTCGTATTCATTAAGCACTATGTAATATTTTCCTTTCAACGCTGTCACTCCCTCAATAAATCTTCAAAAGGGGTTTCAGAGGTGATAAAGGTATCAAGCATAAGTTAAGCTCCTAAACGAAATCCCATAATAAAACTGTCTAAATTAGGTTCTCCGTTCACAATGTCCCAAGCGTTTACATAATCAAGAAACCGCTTTTTGTTTTCATCAGATAGCACTGTTGTCAGGAAATCTTCATTTGTCATCAAGTTTTCCATTTGTTTCTGAACAGCCTTGTTTTGCTTTGTGCTTCCCGCTTGTGGTTCAATGTTTCCGTAGTAAAATTCTTCAATAAAGTTTTTCATTATGTAATCCTCCGTTATAAGTTGAATTATCCTTACAATTCAATCATTTTGGCTGACTACAAAAGCGAAAGGGAGACAACTTCCTTACGAAGTGTCTCCCTTTTAAGACCTTTTTTGTTTTTTAATTGACTTTCACCTATGCCAATGATATACTTAAGTATATACTCAAGTATTTGAGAAGAGGTGCTTTTATGTTGAAATATCAATTTCCAGCTGTTAAAGGATGCCAAGCAGGAAGCGATTACTATATATGCATGATTCCATTAGGTTTATTAAGTAAAATATTTGTTACTGATTACTCAGATGTAGCTCCAGAGCATAGGGCTCAAAGAAAATTGAACGAGGCAAGAGTTCCCGAAATTAAAGATTACATCATTAATAATAGGCATTCTTATGTATTTTCTGCTCTTGCAGCTTCAGTTGATGGAGAAATGGAATTCAAAAGTATTTCACAAAATAACAATTTAGGATTATTGGAAATAGCTATGAATTCTTCCTTTTTAATTAATGATGGGCAACATAGAAAAGCTGCTATCGATGCTGCAATCGAGGAAGACCCAAGCTTAGAAGAAGAAACAATTTCAGTTGTTTTGTATAGGGATAAAGGCTTAGAAAGAAGTCAACAAATGTTTACCGATTTGAACAAACATGCTGTTACTACTTCAAAGTCATTGAATACTTTGTATGAATCAAAAGACCCTATTGCAATAATTACAAAAAAAATGGTTGCAAATATAGACTTCCTTAGGAAGTACACTGATAAAGAGAAAGATAATTTAAGTAAGAATTCTGCAAATATTTTCACACTAAATACATTCTTTACCGCAAACAAAAAGCTACATAAAAATTTTAATGACAACGAAAAATTTGAAAAGTTTGTTATAGATTTTTGGTGTAATGTTGTAATAAATATGCGTGAGTGGAATGAGATGGATTCTGGTGAACTTAGCAAGAAGAGTTTACGTGAAAATTATATTATAACGCAAGGATTGATCATCTTAGCTTTAGGTAGATTGTCAGAATTTTATTGTGTAAATGACAATATTAATATGGTTGAATCGCTAAAAAATTTGCAAAAAATTGATTGGTTAAGAAATAATAAAGCTTGGATGAATAGAGCAATTAAACCCAATGGTAAAATAAATAGAAATGAACAAGGTATTTTTTTGACTTATTTAGAGATAAAGCGTTTACTGGGTCTTCCAATATCAGATCAAGAATATCGTAAAGAAAAATTAATGTTAGGAAAGTAAACAGGTGTTAAAAAATGGCATATTCAGGAAAATTTGAACCTTTTGAAGATATTATAAAAGAAATAATGGTTGTGTACCAACATGATGAAAGACCTTGGCTAATTGGATATAGTGGTGGTAAAGATTCTACATTATTGGTTAGCTTAGTATATGAGGCGATTAAAAGATTAAAAGCTATACATGCAAAACTAAACAAAAAGGTGTATGTAATTACTTCTGATACTATGGTTGAAAATCCGATAGTAAAAAATTATATGCACTCATCTTCAAAGAGCATCAATATTGCCGCAGATAAAAATCATGATGATTTACCAATAGAAGCACATATAATATATCCAGAACCAGAACAAACATTTTGGAGCAGGGTTATAGGATTGGGATATCCAACACCAGAACCTCCAGGATTTAGATGGTGTACAGATAGACTTAAAATAATGCCAATGAACAAATTTGTAAATGAACGCATCAAGAAAGATGGAGAAATCGTCATACTACTAGGTGTAAGAAAAGGAGAAAGTTTAACTAGGTATAAAACTATTACCGCCAGAGAAATAGAAGGTAAACTGCTTAATATGCACAATGATATACCTAATGCATATGTATACAACCCTATTACTGAAATTCCAAATGATTTAGTTTGGGAATTTTTATTGAAAGATGATTGCAGAAGCCCTTGGAACACAGATATGAAGTATTTATTCAATTTATATCAAGGTGAAAATTTGGGCGAGGAGAAAAGTGTTCTTGGAGAAGTTGATAGAGACAAAATTCCAGTAACAGGTAATTCACGTTTTGGTTGCTGGTGCTGCACAATGGTTAAAGAAGACAAATCTTTGCAAAACTTTATTAATCATTCATCGGGTGAAGATGTACGTATATTAACTGAGCTTAGAGATTTCAGAAATAATCTTTTAGCAATGAGAAACGACGAAAGATTCAGGGATAACAAGAGACGCAATGGTTCAGTATATAAGAAGGCAGATGGCTCGTTCGGAATGGGTCCGTTTACTCTTGAAGCAAGACAATTAATATTAAAAGGGCTATTGGAACTTGAAAACCGTACAGGACTAGAGCTTATAACGGAAACTGAGCTGAAAGTTATTGATAAAATGTGGGATGATGAAGGTGATTTATCCTGCAGAAAACTAGTTGACATTTATTATCAGGTTAAAGGAAAAAAATTACCTTGGGATGAATACAAAACCCCACGATTTGATGATGAAGCTATTGAAGCAATAGAAAGAGTTGCCGATAATTATGATATCCCAGTTGAACTTATTACAAAATTAATAGTTTCTGTTGATACAAATAAACATATAACAAGAAATAATAAATTGCAAAAAGCGTTTGACCAGATAGTCGGACAAGGCTGGTTGCATTATGATTCGGTTGAAGGAGTTTTGGACAATGAAAATAAAACAAATTAAATTGTATAATATCGGTCCATATGTTAATATCAACAGTTTCGATTTTGATGTCACAAATAAATCTAAAAGAATGGTATTGATAGGCGGAAAAAACGGTGCAGGAAAGACAACTCTTTTTAATGCAATTAAAATTTGCTTATATGGTTGTGTAGCGTATGGTTTCGAAGCAAACAATGCTACTTATTATGATGAAGTAAAAAAGATTATTAATGCCAATGAAAAATTAAAAAAATCTGGACATGCTTCTGTTGAAATGAAGCTTTTGTTTGATGATGGTAAATATAACAATGTATATACTTTTGTTAGAACTTGGAAATTATCTGGTAAAAGGATTATAGAAAACTTTCAACTATACAAAAATGAAAGATTATTATCTGAAGTTGAAAAAGGCGATTTTGAAAGTTTTTTGCTTCAAATGTTACCTCCGAATTTATTCAAGTTTTATTTTTTCGACGGAGAAAAAATTAGTGATTTTATATTAAATAGCAATAAAAATTCTGATTTTAAAGATGCTTTTTTAAAACTTTGTAATTTAGATACTATGGAAATTATAAGTGAAAACTTTAGAAGGATTTCAAGAACAAAGGCTAAAAATGGCATAGATATTTCTGAGAATTATGATAAAGCCTTGAAAGAAGACACCCTTCAAAATCAAAGGATCGTTTACGCAGAAGAAGATTATACAAATATTTCTAATGAAATCGAAGAAATCGATGACCAATTAGCCAATCTGGAAAAGAAATATGCAAAAAGTGGCGGAATTTCTAAAAAAGATTGGAAATCAATGCAAAATCAAATTGCAAAAGAAGAAAACAAAAGGGAGGAGTCTAGAAAATGGTTAAAGGAAATTGCTAATAATGTATTGCCATTTATTATTGTCAAATCTAACTTGATTGAACTTAAAAATCAAATTGCACTTGAACATAAAGCACAGGTAGACGCTAATGCAAAGAAAACAATTGATACCCCTGAAATTAGGATTATTATTAGCAATGTTTTAGACTTGTCAGGCGTTGAACCTTCTGATACTATTTCTAAAAAAATTGTTGAAGAAATAATTGATTATACAAGTATCACTTCAAAAGTTGAACCAATATTGAATTTATCTGATTTTGATAGATTCGAATTAACTTCAAAAATAAATAGTTTGCTTGCCTTTGATACTGGAAGAATTAAAACTGCTACAGATGAAATTAATGCTTCTTTAAATTGTGTTAAAAGAATCCGAAAGAAAATGGAGCGTAGCAGCATTGATAATTATGAAGGATACTTACAATCAAAAAATGATTTAAATGAAAAGAAAGTTGAATTAACTCAGAAACTTTTATCGATAGAAAAAGAACTTCAGACTTTAAGAGAAAGAAAAGCTATCACCACAGCAAAATTAGCAAAATCCAAAAGTGATTATGAAGCATTGCTAAAAAAAAGGTCTATTAATGATATTTCTGCAAGGGCGTTATTGGCTTTTGGCGAATTACAAAAGATACTGTATAATAAAAGTATTAGATTAGTCCAAAACGAATTTGAAAAAAGTTTCAAATCATTAATAAATAAATCTGATTTAATTGATGGAATTTACATCGACGATAATTTGAATGTGGTTCCATTCAAGAGAAAGTCATTTAATCTAAATGATTTAAAAAAGGCCCTTAATAAAAATGGTCGAGAATATATAATTTCACAAATTGGCTTACATGCATTTGAAATATTACAGAGCAATATTAATTCTAATTATGAAGAAATTGAATTGCCAGTTGAGGTTAAACAACAATTATCGGCAGGTGAAAAACAGATATTCATTATGTCTATATATCAAGCGTTGTCAAAACTAAATAAAATAGATGTTCCATATATTATAGATACTCCTTTTGCAAGAATAGATAAAGAGCATCGAGGCAAAATACTTAATCATTTTTTCAAAAAGCTTAATGGACAAATAATTATTCTTTCGACAGATGAAGAAATAGTTGGAGAGTATTTGGATTCTACAGAAGAAATAATCTCAAATAAGTTCATTTTGAATCACAAATCTGATGGTAGCACAAATATTATTAAAAATAAGTATTTTGGAGAATAAAAATGACTAATAAATTACACACATCAAAAGATACTCAGTTAATTTTTAATTCATTGAGTCAATCATTAGGCTTGCAACCATATATTCTTTCTAAAATTGCTATTGCACTTTCAATAAGAGCCGGGAAGCTGAAGCCTAATGATTTTGAAAGTGACAACGAAGGATTAGAATTGAGTAGACAAACTATTTTTGGAGATCACGATCTGCTTTTTAAGTCATTGATCATCAATTGTGAAAAAAAGGCTTATATTGAAGAAGAGTATTTCCCAACTTTGGTCAAAGCGCATCTTGATCGAGGAGCAAAATTATTAGAAAATGAGAAAAAATATAGCAAGGATTTTTATAATCATATGTGTAATCTTGATGCAAATTTGTAATCGGAGGTATTTATGGATTATCCTTCACTAAAATTATGTATTGATACATCAGTTGATGATCCTATAAAAGATTTATATACACCATGTTTTTGCTGGGCTGACAGATTTGATAGAGGCGTAGGATATTTTACTTCGGGGTGGATTTCTGAGAACATAATAGGCCTTGGTGACTTCGTTTCAAGGGGCGGAAAAATAAGATTAATTACGAGTCCTATTATTTCCGAGCAGGATTCCGATGCGATAATAAATGCTGAGTTAGGAGACCATTCAATATATGAAAAATTCAATACAGCATTAAATAATAATGTTGATTCATTAAAAAAGGAAATGAAAGAAGATATATTTAACGCATTTTCTTGGATGCTTCATGATGGAATCATTGATATTAAATTTGCAATTCCGACTAATAAACTTGAAAATGGAATATTTCATACAAAGTTTGGAATATTCCACAATGGTAAGGATGCAGTTTCATTTTCAGGTTCAATTAATGATAGTATTCATGGATTTCAAAATTTTGAAGATATAAGCGTGTTTTCAACTTGGATGGGTACAGGAGCATATGTTGAGTCGGCAATTAAAAGATTTGAAAGGATTTGGAATTCTAAAGATGCAAACCTGAAAATATATAATGTTCCTGAAGCTATAAAAGAGAAGATTTTTTCATTACGGACATCAAATCGCCCTTATCATTTAGCAAAGACGAAAAGTAACAAATGGGAACACCAAGATAAGGCAGTCGAAGTGTTTTTAAAAAAGAAAAATGGAATTCTTGCTATGGCAACCGGTACAGGAAAAACAAGAACTGCTATTAAAATTATAAACAAATTAATAGACATGCATGAAATAAAAAGAATTATTATTACAATGTATGGAAATGATTTGTTAGATCAGTGGGCTATTCAAATGCGAGAAGAATTCCCGAATTTAAGTATATATTATCATTATGGAAGCAAAAAGGAAATGAAAGATTTTGCTATGCATCCTGATAATTCAATGTTGCTGGTTTCAAGAGATGCAAATAATTTATCTAGAATTTTAGATAGATTAGACACAATGCCTGGTAATTACAGAGATGATACACTTCTTTTATTTGACGAGGTTCATGGTGCTGGTTCACATTCATTAATAGAAAACTTATCTGGAAAAATATCTCCATATAAGTATAGACTAGGTCTAAGTGCAACTCCAGAAAGAGAATATGACGACGGTGGGAATCAATTCATTTTAGATGAAATTGGGGAAATAATATTCGAATTTTCTTTAAAAGACGCCATAGAAAAAGGAATTTTATGTCCTTTTGATTATACGCCTTTGCCATATTCTTTAACTCGAGAAGAAAGGGAAAAAAAGAAAAAGATAATCGCAGCATTTAATGCAAAAAAAGAAAGTGGTGAACCATATAATGAAAATGATATGTTTACACAACTTTCGTTGGTAAATAAGACTGCGATTAATAAATTAGATGAATTTGAAATATTAATTAAATCTAATCCAAATCTTTTAAAAAAATGTATCATATTTGTTCAAACAATGGAATACGGTATTCTTTTACAGGAAAGATTAATAAATTATTGTGACAGTTACCATACTTATTATGCTGGAGATGAAAAGCGCAATCTTGAAGCATTTGCTAACGGTGAATTCGATTGTTTGCTAACATGCAAAAAAGTATCTGAAGGCATAGATATTAGTACAGTTACAAATATTGTTTTATTTTCTTCAGATAGATCAAAGTTAGTTACTACTCAAAGAATAGGACGAGCTTTAAGATTGGACAAAACTAACCCTGATAAAATTGCGCATGTTGTCGATTTTGTGATATCAGAAATTGATGAGGAAGGAAAAGAATCTGGAGCAGATTATGAAAGAAAAGTTTGGCTTTCCGAATTATCTAAAGTGAGAAAGAAGGATAACTAATGAGAAATAAAATAATTGAAAAAGCTATTGATGAGGTTATTGATCGTTCTGAGGTTAACTCGGATTTTAAATCCACCTTTAAACAATTTGTTAAAAATAAATTTGACAATAATGCTAATGATAATGATTTAAAAATTAATCTTGATATATTAAAGGTTGACGAGGAGGAATAAGCTTATGAAAATGAGCATTTTGTATTTTGAATACAAAAATATTAGAAAGTTTAACGATTTAAAAATTTCTTTTGTCGACAAAAACGATAATATCATCAAAAACACCTTCCTTATGATGGGTAATGGTACTGGTAAAACCACAAGTATGAAATTAATCAAGGGATTACTCGACGGAAGTGCAATCAAATGGGATATAAATAAGGTAAAAAGTTTTGCTCCAGTTAATAGGAAAGAAGAAAATGGGTACTTTTCTATTGCTGTCAAATTCGATGATAGAAAATTCATATACAAATTGAATTTGAACTACAATGAGGGAAAAGCCAATATTGAAACTACAGCGGTTCCAAAAGGAAAAGAAAAAGGATTAATTTTACCAGAAGCTTTGAGGGATGTCTTTTCTCCTGAATTTGTTAGAAGATTTGTTTTCGATGGCGAACAGGCAGTTAAATCTTTAGACAGTTCATCTAACGAAGCAGAGGAAACTATTAAGTATCTATATAGATTGGATAAATTAGATGAAATATTAGCTCTTAATCAAAAAATTTTGCAAGATGTTCAGACTGCCGAAGGCGGGAAAAGAGGCACCGATAGTTCGATAAAAAACCTCACTTCCAGAAAAAACGATATAGAAAAAGATTTAGAAAAATTATTAGCAAGACAATCCGAGTTAACTAATAAAATCAAAAAGCTTGAAGAATCATTGACTGTTAAGGAAAAGCAAAGAGATGATTTGAACAGAAAAAATGAAGATCTTAATAAAGAAAAGGTTGATATAGAAAAACATCAAAAAGAAAATGATGGTAAAATCGATGTTAAGATTAGTGACATATTAGCTATTTTAAAATCCCCGGCAAGAGTATCTCAAAAACTTTGTGACGACATGCTATTGTTAGGAAATAGCATGAAGAAACTTAAATTGCCTAAAAGCATATCAAAAGATTTTTTCAAAGAACTAGCTGATGCACCAAGATGTGTTTGTGGAAGAAATATTGGAGAACGCGAAAGAGCAGAAATATTACATAATGCCGACCAATATTTAGGAAGCGATCAGCAAGCTGTCCTCAATGAGATTAAAAGTTCACTTATGGCGAGTGAATGTGACGATGCACTAACAGTTGCCTACAGTGAATTATCTGACCTTTTAGAGGAACGAGTAAAATTAAATCAAAAGCAATTAACAAATGAAGAAAAATTGTTAAAAGCAGGAGGAAAAAGTGCTCAAGTATTGCAAGACGCTATAAAATCACTAAATCAACAAATTGTAGTGTGCAGATGCGAACTAAAGACAATCGAATCAAAAGATGAAACAGACGAATCTTTAACTACATCAAATAATATTTCAAAAGCGCAAAAAGAAATTGCAGAATATGAAAGCAAAATTGCTTCTGCGACAAGAACTCATATTGCGCTTAAACGCAAAAACATTGTTGATAAAATAATTAAAAATATTCAAGAAGTAGCAACAAACCGTCTTAAAGAAGAAATACTAAGGAAAACAAATGAAAAGCTCTCTGTAGTTATCAAAGATGACATGATCGAAGTAGAAAATATTGATAAGTATATTAAACTGAAAGGAAAAAGTGGGGCCAGTGAAGGACAAACCTTGAGTATTGCGTATTGCTTCTTAGGGACTCTTTTTGAGGATTCCGAGTTGGAATTTCCATTTGTAATCGATTCTCCATGCGGTAGCATGGATTTAAGTAAAAGAAAAGCAATTGCTGACATTGTTCCAAAGGTGTTTAATCAATTGATAGCTTTTGTTACATCTGCCGAAGTAGATCAATTCGCAGATCAGTTTTATGACAATACAAATACTCAATTTATTACAATTATTGCTACAACTGAAAACAGTAATGTCGAATATCATGAAGGAAAAGAATTTTTTGATTCTTATCAAAGAAAACACAAAGAGGAGGAATAATTATGCATTTTAAAATTTCTAAAAAAGCACAATCATATTTTGATAATATTATGCGATTAGAAGGATACAAAGGATCAGATAACAATAATAAGTTTCTCCAATTTGATGTGTATTATTGTTGTGCATTAGTAGGAATAGCTGCAGGTCAGCGAGATGACAATACATCGGATTTACAGGATATAATTGATAAATATCCTGCTGCGTATTCTTCTTGTAAGTCACAGATTGCAGGACTAATTGTCACCGCAGAAGCTAAAAGATTGGGTATAGATGTTTCAAGCCCAAGATTAGAAGAAGTTCTACTATCTTATTTGAGTTTCAATTCAACATCATTGTCAGATAACGGCGTTAAAGCTTTAAATGCTTATTCATTAAAAGGGTATCATATGATCGAAGAACAACTAATGGGCGACAAACCACTAACTAGAGAAGAATTTTTGGATGCTTTTTCTTGTGTTATGAAAAACTTATAGTTGAAAATTTTTGAGCTAAATTTTATTTGTAAAAGTCACAGTAATAGATATAAAAAAATAATCAGGATTTTAAGTTTTAGAGACAATCTGTGAGGTTATTTAATGCAAGATTTAATACTTAAAAACTTTAGCCTTTGGATGACACTTCATAGGGACTTATCGTCCAGTACTATTGAAAAATACACTCGTGCTGTTAGAACAGTTTCAAATGATATGTTTAAACTTGGTGTAATAAAGAAAAGTCTATTTGATATGAGTTTAGCAGAATTAGATATATCTATTTCGCTTATTCTTAGCAACAAAGATTTTATTGCTAAAAATACTAAAGGCAACCATATGTATAGTAACGGGCTTAAGCAGTTTCGTTGTTTTATTTTGGACACCGTAGACACCATTGATAAAAAAGAAATAGAAATTGTGGAATCCATTAAAACTGATAAAACTATTAGTGAAACCGAAAGAACAGCACTTGTTAAATCACGAGTCGGTCAAGGAATTTTCAAACAATCACTTATTAAAAAATATGACGGAAAATGTATAGTAACAGGAATAGATCTTAGTAAACTGTTAATTGGAAGTCATATTAAACCGTGGGTTAACTCAAACAATGAGGAACGATTGAGTTCTGAAAACGGATTGCTACTGAGTGCTAACTTCGATAAATTATTTGATAGTGGTTTGATTACTTAAAAAAATGACGGTACTCTTGTTTCATCATCGTTTATAAATGAACAAAACAAAACTAAGCTTGGCTTGGACAATCAAATAAAAGTAGACTTAAAAGCAAGTCAAGAAATGTTTGCAAATTTAGAATATCATAGAGATGTGATTTTTATTTCATAAATTGCTGGATATTAAAACTCCTTTGTGGTATATGTTTGTACTGCAAAGGAGTTGTTTTAATGTCAATACTTGAAGAGTTATGGTTTGGGAATATGAATCCAAGTGAGGATAAAGAAGTATCTGATGAAGAAAAGGAATTGGTTAAACTGATGGCTAGGCATCAGGAGTGTCTGACATCAAAACTTAAGGAAAAAGAACTTGATGAGTACAAGAAATATGTTGAATGTTGTGAAGAATATACTTCACTAGTTGAGTGTCAGGCATTTAAAATTGGATTTAAGTTAGCGGTTAGGTTGCTAACCGAATAACATAAAATTTATATGAATAGCAGTTTCTCAATTACGAGAAACTGCTATTTTTTTGTTTGAAAAAGCGTTGTACAAAACGCTGAAAATAAAAAAGATGTATCTTTGGAAGATACATAAATAATGGATAAAAACTGTTGAATTGTGTCAATTAGGTTTTATGAGTTGTAGTGGAAAAATAGGATAGTTGATTTATCCACTACATATTGTTTGTGCAAGTTGATGAGTAAGACCTACAATGTATCTTCTGAAGATGCACGGAAGGTTAAAAAAACTGTTATCTTTTTTGTGATAAAAAAATTTGGCTCAAAGGTATTTGTTTAACGGCTAAATATATGGAGGCGTATGTAAATATTTTGTAAATAAAACTGAAACACCCTCATTTTTTGCCGTTTTCGCGGCTATATAGTGAAGGGGTTTTTAAAAAAGTTTGGCTCAAAAGGATTAAAAAGTGTGCAAGGATAAGTGAGGAGGTGATTTTATGAATAAGCAAAAAGGCAATTTCTTTCTTCTGCCAAATAAAATTTTTGATGGAGGCTTAACGCCTATGGAGTTTGTGGTGTACAGCTTTCTGACAAGCAGAGGTGATGCTAAAGGAATGAGTTATTATTCCGTTCCCAACATCGCAAAGTACTGCGGTATGTGTGAGAACTCCTGCCGTAAAGCAATAAGAGGTCTTACGGAAAAAGGCTATGTTGATGTTTCGGAAAGATATTTTGAAAACGCAAGACAGAGCAATCTGTATACGGTACACAAAATATGAACCACCGCCGGTTCAGCAAACGGTGACGAACAATTAAAAGCCTTTGAAGTAAAAAAACAAAAGTAATCGAGCTGATTATTAAAACACGAATTTGAACCGTTTGTGGCGGTATTTTCAAAGGTTAAAACAATTAGAATAAAGGTGCTTTACACCGCACTACAACAGTCAGCAACGCTGACTGTTAGGCGAGTTTCGTCTTTGTATTACACCACGGCGCAAAACAAAGACAAGCGGGAGACCCACACCCCAAATTTTGAAATCAGGAGGTAAAAAATCATAGATAATAACAGAACCGAAATTTTAAATTTCAGGGTAACAAAAACAGAAAAAGAATTGATAGAGATGTATGCAAGCACCAAGTATAAAAGCATTGCTCCCTATCTTCGTGACTGTGCTTTACACAAAGAAATCAAAATCATTCGAGGCATTGAAGGAGTTGAATATGAATTAAGACGAATCGGAAACAATCTTAATCAGCTGACAAGAACAGTCAATTCAGGAATGTGTAATGCAGTTGATTTAAAAGAAATGCGTCAGGAGGTGGCAAAGGTATGGCAATTATTAAGTTCACTTCAGGGAAAATAAATCCGAGAACTGTCATCAATTATGTGTGCAACAAAGAAAAAACCACTGATAAACTTATCAGTGGTAAAGACTGTATGCCGGAAAGCTGCGAGTATGAATTTGCAGAAGTGAAGAAAGCGTTCGGAAAAACTGACGGCAGAACTTACTACCATATGATACAATCCTTCTCTCCTGATGACAGGATAACTCCTGAGCAAGCACACGAGGTCGGACTGCAAATGGCAGAACTGTTTGAAGGTTATCAAGTACTTGTAGTCACTCACACCAACAAAGCTCACACGCATAATCATCTTGTAATAAACAGTGTGAACTTTGAAAACGGAAAGAAGCTGACTATTTCTAATCAGGAACTTGAAGATATTAAAAATTATTCAAACAGTATTTGCTTAAAAAACGGCTGGGATGTTACAGAGGCAAAGACAAGAAGAAACAGAAATCCGAAATGGAAACAGATAATTATTGAAGACGCTCTCACTGCTATGGCTGAAAGTTACAGTATGGATGAGTACATATCAAAATTAAAAGAGCTTGGTATTTATGTTTCGTACAATCCCGATTACAAGTATATGACTTACAGTGATGCAGAAGGACACAAATGCAGAGACGCAAAACTGTTTGATGAGAGGTTACTTAAGAAAAATCTTGAACTTTATTTTGACTTAGGCGGAGCGGAAACTCTGATTGGAGATACCATTCTCGATTACGAAACGCCGAAGTCAGGCAACTGTACTGACGGACTTATGAACTTGGTTATAAATTTCATTGACACGATACAGGCTGACGAAGAAGAATACGATGACACTTATTACATTCACGACAGGAAAAAGTTAGAAAAAATCGTTGAAAAAATGAGAGCAAGAGGCTCTAAAATCACACTGGCAAAACTTATAAAGATACTTAATTCAAAAACCGAACAGGAAGAAACTTATTATTTCGGTTGGTAATTTAGGAGGTTTACATATGAATAATGAAAATAAAAATGATGAGTTTGTATTTTTAACGCCGATGGATGTGGCAAAAATAATCGGTTGTTCAATACCTACTGCAAGAAAACTTTTCTACCGTGATGATTTTCCTGCAATCAAAGTAGGTAAGAATCTCAAAGTGCTAAAATCAGAATTCATCAAATGGTGCAGTGAAAGGAGAATGTAATTATAGAGGATAAAAAAATCATAACCACTATCAACTAGTGGTTATGATTGAACAAGTCTATATTAATTATCTTTTGAAGAGGCAGATTCAATCAGATCAACTACAACTTCATTTAGTTTTTTTGCATCATTTGATGTGATAACAGATTTTCCTGTTTGGCTTTCAATGGATCTTCTTGCATCTCCTGCAACCTTACCGCCTTTGTTTGCAACAGCTTTGTTTTCTTCAAAATTTTTAGGATTTTCTGACTGAGAAATTTCCTTCGTTGAAGCTTCAGCCAACATTGTCAAAACAAGTTCAAGGTCACTCATATTGTCACGCAAATTTTCTTTTTTTAATCCCTTAAGATTTTTATATTGCCTTGTGCTCATACCTGACCAAGCCTTTGTTATTTCATCTGTAAGGATTGCATATTCTTTGCCTTTTTCAACACCACGCTTTTGCCATTCATCAGTAAGTTCATTTCTTATACGAATAGACAAAAGTCTTTGATGTATCCAATCTTCAGAATATCCTTTTTTCTGGTATGTTTCGACCGCTCTGTCTATTGCCAATTCAGGATCAATAGTTTCTTCTATTCTTTCTCTACCAACCTGTGCAAGCCACATCTTAAATGGCTCTGCTTTTTTCGATGGCACAGACTGAATAATGCGTAATAATTGTTCTGTATCAGCAACATCGGTTTTATATTGTTTGTTATCTTTAGGAGATCTTAATTTCAGTTGGTTACAAGATGTAACCGACTGGTTTCCTTCTTTTATTAAACGATGTTTTAAAACCTTCCAATAATTTTTTGAATGATCGTAATCAGGCTGATCTGTCAAAACCGATATTACATCTACAATAGAAAAGTACCATTCTTCCTTTTCATCATCCCACGCAGTACGAATCGGCTTATCTTCAAAAAGTTGAATATTATTATCACCCATATTATTATTCTCCCTTTTATGATATTTTAATTTTATCACAAAAAAATCAGATCATCAATATGTTAAAAATCAAATACGGTATGCCATTGGGATGACATTCGGTTGGCATTCAACCCATTTTAAACAATCTCAAGTTATCTCAAGGTGAAAAGGGAAAAGGCTCTAAGCCCCGATTTTAAGGGGTTTAGAGCCTTTTGGCATAAGAAAAAGACGGTTTGGAAAACCGTCTTTTTTGGTCGAGGTGACAGGATTTGAACCTGCGATCCCCTGCTCCCAAAGCAGGTGCGATAGCCAAACTTCGCTACACCTCGGAATATTTAGATTTACCAAATAACTGTGCGTTGTCTTTTGTTGACGGGGTTATTTTAATATATTAGGAGGGCTTTGTCAAGAGTTTGAAGCCGTATGGCTGTTTCCTTTGCTGTTGGTTTTGAAAATTGCGGCTTCAAAAAAATATTTTATTTTTATTTATATACATATATTGTATATGTTTTTTGTGTTTTTGGTACTGGGTTTTCAGGGCGTTTGTAACCTTTTTTTGGCATAACAAAGCCGTTTTTCTGCGATTTTTTCAGTTTTCGGCGGCGGGTTTGGAAATTCTATATATCCGTATTTTGAGGCGCAATAACAAAAATATCCACAAGATATTGTATAATTTTATTAAAATTAATATTGACATGCACATGAGATAGTGTTATTATTATCATGTTCTCGATTTACGGAAATTGTAATCGTTTTGTAATATTCATCGAAGGGGTTGTAATAAAATGAAGATCATCAAGAGAAACGGCTCTGAAGTCGATTTTGATCTTAACAAAATTATCGTCGCAGTAACGAAAGCAAACGCGGCGTGCGAAAAGGAAGAGCTTACTCCCAGCCAGATCAACGAAATTGCGGAATACGTTGAATTCAAAATTACCAAGGCAAACAGAGCGCTCTCAGTAGAAGAAATTCAGGATATAGTAGAAGACCAGATCATGGCGCAGGGCGCTTTTGACGTGGCGAGACGTTATGTTCGCTATCGTTACACTCGTTCTCTTATCCGTAAGGCAAACACTACGGACAACCAGATCCTTTCACTTATTGAGTGCAACAACGAGGAAGTTAAGCAGGAAAACTCTAATAAGAACCCCACGGTAAACAGCGTTCAGCGTGACTACATGGCGGGCGAAGTATCTAAGGATATAACAAAGAGAATTCTGCTTCCCCAGGATATTGTTGAGGCTCACGAGGCAGGCATTATCCACTTCCACGACAGTGACTATTTTGCTCAGCATATGCACAACTGCGATCTTGTTAACCTTGAGGATATGCTCCAGAACGGCACTGTTATCAGCGGAACAATGATTGAAAAGCCCCACAGCTTTTCCACCGCCTGCAATATCGCAACGCAGATCATCGCTCAGGTTGCTTCTTCCCAGTACGGTGGTCAGTCAATTTCTCTTGCTCATCTTGCACCGTTTGTTCAGGTCAGCAGAGAAAAGATACGCAACGCTGTAAAGAAAGAGGCTGAAGATTTCGGCGTTGAGGCTTCCGACGAGCAGATCAGAAAAGTTACTGAAGAACGTCTGAGAGATGAAATCAGAAGAGGCGTTCAGACAATTCAGTATCAGGTAGTTACTCTTCTTACAACAAACGGACAGGCTCCCTTCGTTACCGTATTTATGTATCTCGGCGAAGCGAAGAGCGAGCAGGAGAAGGCAGACCTTGCGCTTATTATTGAAGAAACGCTCAAACAGCGTATCCAGGGCGTAAAGAACGAAAAGGGAGTATGGATTACTCCTGCGTTCCCCAAACTTATTTATGTTCTTGAAGAAGAAAATATTCACGAGGACAGCAAGTACTGGTATCTTACCGAGCTGGCGGCAAAGTGCACTGCAAAGCGCATGGTTCCCGACTATATCAGCGAAAAGAAGATGCTTGAATACAAGATTGATAAAAACGGCGAAGGCCACTGCTACACCTGCATGGGATGCCGCAGTTTCCTTACTCCCTACGTTGATCCTGAGACTAACCAGCCGAAGTATTACGGCCGCTTCAATCAGGGCGTAGTTACTATCAACCTTGTTGATGTTGCCTGCTCATCAGGCGGAGATATGGACAAATTCTGGAAGATATTTGACGAACGTCTCGACCTTTGCTACCGCGCTCTCATGTGCCGCCACAACAGACTTAAAGGCACTCTTTCAGACGCCGCTCCTATCCTTTGGCAGTACGGCGCAATCGCCAGACTTGAAAAGGGCGAGAAGATTGACAAACTGCTTTACGGCGGTTACTCAACCATCAGCCTTGGCTATGCAGGACTTTATGAATGCACACGCTATATGACAGGCAAGAGCCACACCGACGAAAACGGCGGCAAGGATTTTGCTCTTTCCGTAATGCAGCACATGAACGACGCCTGCGCAAAGTGGAAAGCTGAAAACAATATTGATTTCAGCCTTTACGGAACACCCCTTGAATCAACAACATATAAATTTGCTAAGTGCCTCCAGAAGCGTTTCGGCATTATTGAGGGCGTAACAGACAAGAACTACATTACAAACTCATATCACGTTCACGTTTCAGAGCAGATTGACGCGTTCACAAAGCTGAAATTTGAAAGCGAGTTCCAGCGTCTTTCCCCCGGCGGCGCAATCAGCTATGTTGAAGTTCCCAATATGCAGAATAATATTCCTGCCGTGCTTCAGGTAATGAAGTATATTTACGATAATATCATGTACGCTGAGCTGAACACAAAGAGCGACTACTGCCAGTGCTGCGGCTATGACGGCGAGATAAAGATCGTTGAAAACGAAGACGGCAAACTTATTTGGCAGTGCCCGAAATGCGGCAACACCGATCAGGACAAGATGAACGTTGCCCGCCGTACCTGCGGCTATATCGGAACCCAGTATTGGAATCAGGGACGCACACAGGAAATCAGAGACAGAGTACTGCACTTATAATATATGAATTACGCAGAGATAAAAAAGAATGATATCGCAAACGGAGAGGGCGTTCGTACCTCTCTGTTTGTTTCCGGCTGCCGCAACCACTGCAAAAACTGCTTTAACCAGATGACCTGGGATTTTGCTTACGGCAAGCCCTTTGATACGGATGTTCAGGATGATATTATTGAGGCAACCCGCCCCGACTGGATAAACGGACTTTCCGTTCTCGGCGGCGAGCCCTTTGAGCCTGAAAATCAGCCGGCACTGCTTGAATTTCTAAAACGTTTTCGCAGTGAACTGCCAAACAAAACTATTTGGTGCTATACCGGATTTACTCTGGAAGAGATAACCGGAAAAGAGGAGAGCAGGGCATTTACGCCTGTATCAAAAGAATTGCTTTCCCAGATGGACGTGCTTGTTGACGGCCGTTTCGTTCAGGAACTCTATGATATTTCTCTTATTTTCAGGGGCTCTAAAAACCAGCGTGTTATTGACGTTAAAAAAACCGCCGAAAGCGGAGAAATTGTTTTATATCTTGAATAAAAGGTAAAGAAAAAGGTCTGCACTTTTGTGCAGCCCTTAATTTTTTATATTGATGTTTATTCGGAGTACATCGGGGTGGAGAGATATCTCGCTCCCGTGTCGGGCAAAAGCACAACGATAGTCTTTCCATTGTTTTCACTGCGCTTTGCCAGTTCAGCCGCCGCCCAGAGCGCCGCGCCTGAGCTTACGCCCGTCAGCAGTCCTTCCGTTCTTGCAAGCGCTCTGCCTGTGTTGTAAGCGTCGTCGCCTGTAACGGTTATTATTTCGTCGTATATCTCCGTGTTGAGCGTATCAGGAACAAAGCCGGCGCCTATTCCCTGAAGCGGATGCGGTCCGGGCTTGCCTCCTGAAAGAACAGCCGAGTCTGAAGGTTCAACCGCAACTATTTTTACATTCGGATTTTTTGATTTAAGGTATTCGCCAACGCCGCTTATCGTTCCGCCCGTGCCTGCTCCCGCAACGAAAATATCAACTTTTCCCTCGGTATCGCGCCATATCTCGGGGCCTGTTGTTGCCAGGTGGGTGGCAGGGTTAACCGGGTTTGTAAACTGGCCTGCGATGATAGAGTTTGGCATCTCCTTGTGCAGTTCCTCCGCCTTGCTGATTGCGCCTTTCATGCCTTCTTTGCCGGGAGTGAGCACAAGTTCTGCGCCGTATGCTTTCATAAGATTTCTGCGCTCAACGCTCATTGAGTCGGGCATCGTTATGATAACTCTGTATTTTTTAGCCGCCGCTATTGCCGCAAGACCTATTCCCGTGTTGCCTGAGGTGGGCTCGATAATAACGCTTCCGGGTTTTAATTTGCCTGTCTTTTCGGCGTCTTCAATAATTGCTTTTGCAATTCTGTCCTTTACCGAACCTGCGGGGTTAAAATATTCCAGTTTTGCCAGAATTGTTGCGTTAAGCTCGTTTGCTTCTGAAAAATGGGAAAGTTCCACCAGCGGAGTGTTTCCCACAAGGTCCAGAATTGATTTGTAAAGCGCCATAAAACGCATCTCCTTTTTTGCCGCCACGGCTGAATTGCCGTGGGCAAGCCTTATATATAATAGTATATCACTTTGGGTTTGCTATATGCCGAAATGCTCTTTTGCAAGGCGCACCGTTTCCATTGCGTCCTTGGCGTAAAAATCGGCGTTTATCATTTTCGCGTAGGATTTTGTAAGCACTGCACCGCCGACTATAACCTCGGCGTTTGTGTTTTCGTGAATAAGTTTTATCGTTTTTTCCATTGCGGGAACGGTGGTTGTCATCAGCGCCGAAAGGCCTACAAGGGAAACATCGTTTTCTACAACTGCTTTGAGCACGTCCTCTTCAGGCACGTCCTTGCCCAGGTCAAGAACGTCAAAGCCGTAGTTTTCCAAAAGCACACGGACAATGTTTTTGCCAATGTCGTGGATATCGCCGTGAACGGTGGCAAGCACAATTTTGTGGCCGCTTTTCTGCTGTTTGCCCGTCATAAGAAGTTTGGCTTTGATTTCGTCAAATGCGGCTTTAGCGCTGTCTGCGCTCATCAGCAGCTGGGGCAGGAAAATTGTGTTTTTCTCAAATCCGTCGCCCACCACGTCAAGGGCGGGGATGATGTGCTCGTTGATTATCGTCATGCTGTCTGTGTTTTCCAGCATTTCTCTCGCGCAGGCGGCGGCGTCCTCTCTCATGCCTTTTATTACCGCTGTTTTAAGGTCTGTAACAGCCGCGGCGGCAGGCTGGGGCACCGTCTCCGTAACGGAGGCGATGTACGTTTCGCAGTTTTCGTCGTATCCTGCCAGAGCGTTGAAACTGTAGTAAGCGTTCATCATAGCGTCGCTCAGAGGATTGATGATTGCGGCTGAAAGTCCTGCGTTCAGCGCAAGGGTAAAGAATGAAGAATTTATAATATCACGCTTGGGCAGACCGAAAGAAATGTTGCTGACGCCGAGAGTAGTGCAAACTCCCAGTTCGTCTCTTAAAATCTTTACTGCCTTCAGCGTTTCTTTTGCGTTGTCCTTGCTTGTGCTTACTGTCATGGTAAGGGCGTCAAAAACAAGGTTGTGCTTTTCTATTCCGTATTCTTTGGCGGTTTTGATAATTTTTTTCGCTATTTCTATTCTTCCCTCAGCCGTTTCGGGAATGCCTTTTTCGTCAAGGCAGAGACAAACAATAACTCCGCCGTATTTTTTCGCCAGCGGGAACACGGCTTTCATTGATTCTTCCTTGCCGTTTACCGAGTTTATCATTGCCTTGCCGTTGTAACAGCGAAGCGCCGTTTCCATGGCGATGGGGTCTGACGTGTCTATCTGAAGAGGCAGGTCAAGCACTCCCTGAAGGGTGAGCACTGCTTCTTTCATTACTTTCGGCTCGTCAATTTCGGGCAGACCTACGTTTACGTCAAGAATATGGGCGCCCTTGTCTTTCTGCTTCATGCCCTCTCTTACAAGATAGTCAATATCTCCGTTTCTGAGGGCTTCTTTCATCAGCTTTTTGCCGGTGGGATTTATTCTTTCGCCTACGATAACAGGCGTTTTGTCTATTCTTACCGTGCGTGAGTAGCTTGAAACGCAGGTGCGTGTTTTCTTCTCAGGCAGTGAGGCTTCTATCTTTGAACAACGCTGTGTCATTGCCTTTATGTGCTCGGGCGTTGTGCCGCAGCAGCCGCCAAGATATGAAACGCCTGTTTTGGCTATCTCTTCCATTTTGTCGGCGAAGTCTTCCGGTGTTACGTTGTATACCGTCTGACCGTTTACAGATTCGGGAAGTCCTGCGTTAGGATTAACAACGATTGGCGTTGAAGTGATTTTTCTAAGTTCCTTAACGAGCGGAAGCATCTGGTCCGGACCCATTGAGCAGTTAAAGCCCAGAGCGTCAACTCCAAGTCCTTCCAGCATTGTAACTGCCGTTTCAATGTCTGCGCCTGTGAGCAGTCTGCTCTTCTCGTCAAATATCATTGTTGTAAACACAGGCAGAGAGCAGTTCTCCTTGGCGGCAAGCACCGCCGCTTTCAGCTCCAGCGTGTCGCTCATTGTTTCTATAAGAACGATGTCTGCGCCGTCTTTTCCGGCGTTTATCATTTGGGCAAAAATGTCATACGCCTCTTCAAACGAAAGTTCACCCAGCGGTTTAAGAAGTTTCCCCGTCGGTCCGATGTCCAGCGCAACTTTTTTGCCTGCTGAAGCCGCAAGGCGCACTGCCGCTCCAATTATCTCTTCAACATTGTCATATTTAAGTGAGTTTGCGCCGAATGTGTTTGTGGTAATGTAATCGGCGCCTGCATCTGCGTATGCTTTGTGGATAGAAGCGATAAGTTCCGGGTCGGTGAGGTTCAGCCGCTCGGGCAGTTCACCCGGTTTTAACGCTCCGGCAGACTGGAGCATAGTGCCCATGCCGCCGTCAAAAAATAGGATTTTGTTCATTTTAAGTTCCTGACTTTCTTATTCAATGCCGATGATAGCAGTAACGCTTTTTGTGGGTATCATCTGGCAGGTGTCGCTTAGAGTAAGCCCTATCCGCTTTGTTATGTCAAGCAGGGCGAATATTTTTTTCTGCTCGCTGATGTCCAGGTCAAAGTAGCCCGGTGAGTAGCGGCGGCGAAGCACCAGCCCTTGCTCTTTAAGAGTATCCTCCAGGGAGTCGCACACCTCTTCAATCTTGGACGCCAGCACCGCCTGCATAACAGCGCCTTTAGCCGCTGAGTCAACAGAACAGCTCTGGAGAAGACGGTCGCATTCCGGGCCGAGAGTGGCTCCGAAGATGCAGACTTTTTTGCATCCGCTTATGGTGTCGGCAAGGCGTTTGCTTTTAAACTCAAAGCCTTCCACCGTCATTTTATTATCCGTAACGTCGCAGTCAAAAATTCTGTAAATCGTGCGGGGCGTTACATTTTGATTTACCTGCTCCATGCATTCGTCTATCAGCGCGTCAAGCCTTGGGTCGTCAACCTTTGACGAGGTGCGAAGATAGTGGAGTATTTCGGTTTTATTCATTTATAATGTCACCCAGTTCGCGGACGATTGCGGCGGCAACGTCCGGCTTGTTCATTGTGTAAATATGGATATTGTTTACGCCGTTTGCCATAAGGTCAATTATCTGCTCTGCGGCATAAACGATGCCGGCCTGTTTCATAGCGTTGTCGTTTTCGCCGAAGCGCTCAACAATCTTTTCAAATTTTACAGGAAGAGTGCAGTCCGACAGTTTTATGATTCTTGTGATCTGGCTGGCTTTTGTTACCGGCATAATGCCTGCGATAAGAGGAACGTTAATTCCCTTGATTGCGCACATTTCGCGGAAGTTGAAAAAGACGTTGTTGTCAAAAAACATCTGGCTTGTTAAGAAGTCAACGCCGCAGTCTACTTTCTGCTTGAGGTATTCAATGTCTGTTACTCTGTTTTCGCTTTCCGGGTGAACCTCGGGATAGCAGGCGCCGCCGATGCAGAAATCGCCCATTGATTTTATTTCGTTGACAAGCTGATAAGCGTGCTCAAAATACTGCTCGTCCGGGAATGTGAAACCCTCGGGGATATCGCCTCGGAGCGCAAGAATGTTTTCAACTCCCGTCTCTTTCATCTCCTGAACAACGTGGCGAACCTTGTCTCTTGTAGATGTAAGGCAGGTGAGATGAGCCAGTGGGGTAACGCCTTTGCTGAGTATCTCCTGGGCAATCTCCGTAGTAAAACCGCTGGTTGTTCCCGCGGCTCCGTATGTAACGCTCATAAACGCGGGGTGGCTCTTGGTCATTTCGTCAACCACTGCTTTCGTGGTTTCTATTTTGCTCCACTCTTTCGGAGGAAACACCTCAAACGAAACGGTGGTTTTGTTATTCTTGATAATATCTTTAATCTTCATCTTTTTTATCCTCTCCTAATAGATCTGCAAGTGTCTTGCTTTCAAGATAATCGTCGATAAGCTTGTTCAACTCAAGCCACATCGGTCTTGTTATACAGCTTTCTGCCCGCTGGCACGGATTTTCGCACTCCAGACAGGTTACAGGCGCAAGGGAACCCTCCGTCAGCTTTAAAATTTCACCTATCGTATACTTGTCTGCGCTTCTCGTAAGGCGGTAACCGCCTTTTTTGCCTCTGAGACTTTCAACCATTCCTGCTTTGTTGAGCGTTGCAACGATCGCTTCCATGTATTTCATGCTGACCGCCTGTCGCTGGCTGATTGATTTTAGCGAAATATATTCGCCGGCAGGCTGCTGGGCAAGATCCAGCATAACTCTAAGCGCATATCTTCCTTTAGTGGAAATCATCATTTTGAATCACCTTGGATATAATACCATAAAAGTAATAGGAATTCAATCAAAAGGTTGTTAAATTTGAGCATTTTCGCTGTCTGCTGAAATTTCCGACTCCGAGCATTCCCTTGCCGCCTGGATAGTTGCCAGGCTGTCGCCCAGCTGGACGAAAAAGGCTGAAAGCAGATTTATTTCCTGACTTGTTTTGCCTTCGGCTATTGCGCAGGCGAGAGCGCTTGCGGAAACGTTTATTGCACACGGGTCCATTAAAAAACATCACCGATTTTGCAAATTAAAAATGAGAAAAGATATTGAAAAACGAAGAAAACGAGAGAAAACAAGAGCTATCAAGGAATATTTGAAAATTATGCCCAAAAAGTGTTGACTCTAAAAGTTCCTTATGCTATTATATTCCGGCACGCTGAAAAGCGAAAAGAATTTTGAAATCGGAGGATCAAGATTATGTCAACATTTATGCCAAAAGCTGACGAAATCGAACGCAAGTGGTATGTAATCGACGCTGCTGACAAATCTCTCGGCCGTGTAGCTGCTGAAGCTGCAATGCTACTGAGAGGCAAGCATAAGCCGATCTTCGCTCCCCACGTTGACTGCGGCGATTTTGTTATCATTATCAACACTGACAAGGCCGTTCTTACCGGCGACAAACTCAACAAGAAGCTGTATCAGCATCACACCGGTTATATCGGTCACCTCAAGGAAGTTAAATACGGCGCTCTTATGGAAAACAGAAGTGATTTCGCAATGAACCTTGCTGTTAAGGGTATGCTTCCCGACACCACAATGGGCAGAAAGCAGCTCACCAGATGCCGCATTTACAAAGGCGCAGACCATAAGCACGAGGCTCAGAAGCCCGAAGCTTGGAACTTTTAAGGGAGGTATCTGAAGAATGTACGAATCAAATCCTTATTTCTACGGCACAGGCAGAAGAAAAGAGTCTGTTGCTCGTGTACGTGTGTATGCAGGTACCGGCAAAATTACAATCAACGACAGAGACATTGACGATTATTTCGGTCTTGAAACACTGAAACTTATTGTTCGTCAGCCTCTCGCTCTTACAGAAACAGCAGAGAAGTTCGACATCGTTTGCCGTGTTAACGGCGGCGGCGTAACAGGCCAGGCTGGTGCAATCCGCCACGGTATTGCCCGCGCTCTCCTGCAGTATGACGAATCTCTTCGTCCCGCATTGAAGAAAGCCGGCTTCCTTACTCGTGACCCGAGAATGAAGGAAAGAAAGAAACCCGGTCTCAAAAAAGCACGTCGTGCTCCGCAGTTCTCAAAGAGATAATCAGATTATCTTGTTTTCAAACAGCTCTGTATTTTACAGGGCTGTTTTTTATTGTTGAAAAGCATATTGGTTATCCTGTATAATAAAATACAGGCGGTGATTGCTTTGGAAATTAAACAATATTCCCATTTTATTTCTCTCGGATGTTTTTGCGGCGTTGCTGAAGAACTTGAGCGTCTGGGTTTGAGGGACGCAAGTTATCCCTTTGACTGGCTTATCGGTCCGTATGATTCATATATAAAACTTATTAACAGTAATTTTGATGATTTTCTTAATCAGGATTATATCTATCAATGGAGCAGTGACCAAAAAAGGTATGATAACATAAGGTACGATATTTCGTTTTTTCACGACTTCAGCAAGTACGATGATTTTTACTCCCAGATTGAAAATGTACAGAAAAAATACTCCAGAAGAATTGAGCGGTTTTACAAAAGTATAAAACAGCCGACGCTTTTTATACGTTACACGAATAAACAGGAAGAAGCGGGATTTTTTAAAAATCATATTGAGGAGCAGAGAAAATTTTTCAAACAGTTTTGCAGTGACAACGAGTTTATAGTAGTTGCAAACAAAGGCCTTGACGCAGGGGACAGCGAATGGGTGTTCTATGTTGAAGCCGACGAAAATGATATTGTTGCCCGCAGGTTTGTCTGCAAAAACATCGAACTGGAAAAAATCCTTACTGACGAAAAGATATACGACCGCGAAAAGCGCGCCGCGAATCTTGAGTATTATAATGTTAAGGAGCAAGATAAAAATTCTTTTAACAGCAAGCTTGAAAGAAGACTTGATAAATATCTTGGGCCAATAAGGAAAAAATACTTCCACAAAAATCAAATTGATAAATAAGGAAATAAAAAATGATTACTTACGAAAAACATAATGCTCTAAATGACGCGCTGAGGTTTGTGCGCACGAAGGTGTTTATCGAGGAGCAGGGATTTGAAAATGAATTTGACGATATTGACTTTGCCTGCACTCATCTGTTGTTTTTTGTTGACGGCAGTCCCGCAGGCTGTCTCAGATATTTTAAGGAGGGCGGAGAATACCATATCGGCAGGGTAGCTGTTCTGCCGGAATTCAGGGACCGCCATATCGGAAGTCTGATGATGGAAAAAGCGGAGGAAGAAATAAGGCGCGAAGGCGGAAAAAGTATTTTCGTATCGGCTCAGTGCCGCGTAAGAGAATTTTATGAAAAGAGCGGTTATAAAGCTCTCGGGGATGTTTATTACGACGAGTTTTGCCCCCATATAAAAATGGAAAAAATCTTATAATTGCTGACAATTAAGGCTCATGTGTAATCTAATTTACACATGGGCTGTTTTTGTACACGCGTGAAAAAAGACAATGTTAAAATTGTGTTAAATTTGTGTTGATATTTGTTAAGCCTAATGCTATAATTGTGAAATCAATTCAGGAAAAGGGGTTTTTACATGTCGGATAAAACTGGCAAAAAGTACATGAAGCCGTCCGAAATTATCACCTTCGGTATAGGTCTTTTCGGCGTTGCTCTTATGACAGGATGGATGCCGGACTACACGGCCACATTCTTCGCGGACTTCGCGTTCAAGGGCAAGGGCTTCGATTCAGCAACTATGGCAAACGCCATTTCAATGGTTTTCCTGGTAGCAGGTATTATCGGCGCTGTTTGCGAACTTGTAATAGGCTATCTGGTAGACAACACTAAGACAAAGCTGGGCAAAGTTAAGCCTTGGGTAGGCTTCGGCGTTGTTCCGCTTGCCATTATTTCCATGCTCGTTTTCGTGGCGCCAAACACTTCAAACCAGACGCTGGCAATCGCATGGATGTTTGTTGTTTATTCTCTTTACACGGCTATCAGCTGCGCGGTTGAGAGCCCGTCAAACTGCTTCGGCTCACTCTGTTCTCCAAATCCCAGTGAGCGTTCAACCGCTATTTCAATCGCTTCTTTCCTTCGTTCTGTAGGTCAGTCAGGCGGTATGGTTGTTGTAATGGTAGTAGGCGCTATAATGAAAGCGCTCATGGGTCAGCAGCAGTTCCAGAACGCTGAAGGCCAGGGTCTTGACCTTGTTATTTCAACGGCTATCTGCGCTCTCGGTCTCATTATGTTTGTAATGATCTTCTTTACAAACAATAAGGAAAGAGTTCCCTTTACTCAGGAAAAAGTTAGTCTTAAAGACGCAATAATGGTTGTTTTCATGAACAAGAACCTGCTGATGGTTTCTCTTACAAAGCTTGCGGGCTTCGGCAGAGGCGTTTACGGCACAGTATCTCTTTACATAGCAATTTATCTGCTGGGTTCAAAGGATCTGAAACTTGCGCTTCTTCTTCCCATGGGTATCGGTACAGCAGTAGGTACTCTTCTTGTTAACTTCGTTCTTAAGAAGTTCTCAACTAAAAAGACATTTATTCTCTTCTGCGCTTACGGCGCATCTTCACTTGCTATTTTGTATTTCGTATCAAGAGGTATCGGTTTCAACAGCACTCTTATCGTGCCGTTCCTGATTCTCAACTTCTTCTGCGGACTTCAGCACGGTAACACAAACGTTACTCCCAATATTATGATTGCGGACTGCGTTGACGAAATCGAATATAAAACAGGTAAGCGCCAGGAAGGTCTTGCTTACGCAGGATACGGTCTTTTCTCAAAGATTGCTTCTGCATTTACAAAGGCTCTCGGTCCTTGGCTTCTTTACACATGGTCAGGTTACATTACCTCACAGAATGCAAACGTTGCATATGCGGCTCAGACAGATTCAACTCTTAATAAGATCCTTATGATCTACACAATCATTCCTGCTATATTCGTAGTATTGCAGGCTGTTCCGATCTTCTTCTACGACATGGTAGGCGACAAGAAGAGAAGAATTACCGAGGCTTTGATTGAGCGTCGTGAGGCTGCAGGCCTTATGCCCGAAGATGATGCTGTTGAAGAAACAGCTGCAGCAGAATAAGGAGGCGGACGATATGGCAGTTAAGGAAAAAACATTCAACACAAAGATTTACGCGGTTATTGCGTTTTTCGCCGTTGCCGCAATACTTGCAGTTGCAACAGTTTTTACTTTTTCATCTAAGTATATAGCTTTTAAGCCGGAAAAAGTGGCTCAGTCATATGTTGACACCATCGTCCAGAAGGGCGACGGCTACAACGCTTATAAATATGCCCTTATGAGCAAAAACGAAAAATTCGGCGACTTTATCCGCCAGTATTATATGTATCCTATTATATATAAGGATGCAGGCTACAAGCCCGGAGATGATACTAAAAAATTAAAAGGACTTAATGACGACGCAAATAAGTCCGACAAAACAAAGAACGACGACGGCACACTTGCCGGTCAGGTTATTGATACAATGTATCCCTACTACGTTGAACTTATGGAGACTTACGGCTGGGATAATTACGACGCTGTTTTCACAAATTATTTTGCAAAGTTCCAGCAGGAGCGCGCAAAGGTGTTCGGCGACAATTATCTTGACGATGAGGTAATGTTTACGGCTCTTGAGTCTAACGTTGCTACTTACGGCGACAGCCTTACAGGTACTGAGGATACATATGACGCAAACACCAAAGTTCAGCTTACTAAAAAATCAATCGGTGCTTACGAAAAGAAGTACGGCGAAGATTATAAATTCACCGTTACAACTAAGGAAACAAAGCCTGTTGAAAATCTTGAGCAGTATGTTGCTTCCATGGACGCAGACAAACTTGCCACATACGGTGTAACTGCCGAGGATATTTCAGCGGCTGAAACCTGCACTGTTGAGGTTGCTCTTGAAGACGGAACAGTTGTTGCAACCCAGCAGGTAAACGTTGTTCAGATCGGAAACACATGGTATGTTGACAACACAACAACAAACGCAGCGGGTCTTTACAACTTCTATAAATAATAAGCAAAAAGAAAAGCGACTGAATTTTGAACAAGACCGTGAAAAACGGACAATAGAAAAAAAGCACCTCCTATGGTAGAAT